>Ga0210377_10000030_pt1 | contig 134977 bp, 104 predicted proteins | sample PLM4_65_b1redo_FD_155480 | JGI IMG/M metagenome (GOLD analysis project Ga0210377, IMG submission 155480) | Groundwater sediment microbial communities from an aquifer in East River, Colorado, USA - PLM4_65_b1 redo | ecosystem: Environmental > Terrestrial > Soil > Riparian zone | place: USA... | reverse complement strand
ATTCCGTGACGACGGCTGAATTGTGTCTTCCGTGCTCATGATCTCTGTTATACCGCTCTGGCGCAATTCGTCCAGCCTCCTCGGCGCTAAATCCACACCCAAATGCAATTCCTTCACACGTTCTCAGGACAAGTTTGCGATCTTCGATTTTTGAATCGTCAATCATCAATCGACAATCGTCAATTTACTCGGCTTCCCACCACAGGCGCGGATAGTCCTGGCCTTCTAAAATCCACCATAAGTCCTGCGTGCCGTTGGCCGTCTCGCCCACAAAGTCCCATCCGGCCTCCAGAAACGTGCTGGCCGTCTGCATCTGGGTTGTGGTTTTGCCCGTGCCACCGGAACTCTTGGCTTGGCCTGAGGTCTCAGTGTCCCAGAAAGAGGTGGTCACAGTACCGTAACTGTAGTAGCCCACAAGCCCTCCGACCGCGTAAACTCCGTTGACCTCACCGGCGCTGTAGCACTGGATGACGCTACCCACGTTCAATCCCGCCAGCCCGCCGACCTCCCAGACGCCGCTGGCCGCGCTGTTGCTGTAGCAGTCCGTCACAGCACCGTAGTTTTGTCCCAGCAGCCCGCCGACATTACCATCTCCGTTGGCAGTGCCGCTGCTGTGGCACTGGGTTATAGTACTCCACCTGTTATTATAGCCTATCAGCCCGCCGATAGAATCATCTCCGCTGACCGCGCCGGTGCTGTAACATTCGCTTAGATAGCCCCAGTCATTCTCCCCTACCAGCCCACCGACAGAATCATTGCCTTTGATAGTGCCATCGCTGTAGCATTGCCTCACGGTACCCCAGTTCTCCCCTGCCAGTCCGCCAACATAATCGGCGGAGGCAGTTATGTTGACATCTACTATCCGGAGATTGCTAACGTTAGCCCTGGCTCCCAAGTGGCCAAACAGGCCAAGATATTCTTCGCCTCTGATTGTCAGATGCGAAATCGTGTGGGCCTTGCCGTTAAAAATGCCCGTGAATGGAGTGCCAAGAGGGACACTACGGCCGATTCGTGCAGGGGCGATGACAGCCTTGTCGAAGACCTTTCGGCCGGGGAGGTTGGGGTCCAGGTCGATGTCGGCGGTCAGTATGAAGTGCTTGTCGTAATCAGCGGGCGTCTCGCCGAGGGCGATCAGGTCGGCGGCCGTGGCGATCTGGTACGGGTCGTCCGCCGTGCCGCTGCCGCCGCTGTATGTGGTGTACGCAATTCCTGACGGTACTTGAAATATCGTTCCGCTACCTTCTTGTGGATGCACCGGCTCACCTGATGCAATTACAAAGCTTGTCGATGCGCTGCGGTCCACAGTGGCTGCAACAACGTAGCGTCCTTCATCGGCTTGTCCGGTTGCCAGCAGAAAGAGGCAGTCACCTGCCGCGTCCGTGGCAACGTCGCCGAGTGTATAGCTGTTCACAACCATGGTCGCGGTGCTATTGGGCGGGAAACCATGACCGGTAATCGTGAAGAAACTGCCCGGGCCGCCGCTTGCGTAGTTGATGGAAAGAGGGGGCATGCTCGCATTCAGGACCAGTATTCTTTTGTGCTGGGCTATGAATACATACGATGCGTTGACTGCACTGCCGTAAGGGAAACCGTCTTGCTGACTATCCCCGGGCTTGAAGGTCGCGACGATTTGCAGCTCGCTGCCATTGGGTCGAAGCGCTGTGCCATTGGTGACGATATTGTCGCCGTCGAGGGCGGCTACCCGGCCGCCGGCCTGTTTCGATGTCAGAAAAACCGGATTAGCCGGCGTGGTCAAATCCCATAGTCTGGCTTGGCCACTCGTACATTCAAGCAATTGATTGCCAACAATTCGCAGGTGATAAGCCTGATCATCGCGGCTGATAGTATTCAGCATCGAAAGACTCGCAGGATTGGAGAAATCAATCATACTCAGATAATTCGTATAGCTGCCCTGCCAGTCCGACGTCCAGTTGCATACGTACAACGTGCTGCCGTAGGCCGCCGCCGACCATACCAACTGGCCTTCGCCCATGTTCAAATCTGAAAGCAAAGTGGGATTCGACGGCTCGTCAATCGAATAGACGGCGACTCTCTGCTGTCCGGCGGCGATCAGATAGTTCTCGTGCCTGACCATGTTGTAAATATTCAGGTCGCCTGTCAAACCGAGCAGTGAGGGCATACCCGGGTTTTGCACGTCTATAGTCTGAATTCCGTTACCGCCGAATGCGTAGAGATAGTTTCCATATCTCAAGACGCCGTTCCCATTGTAACAGGTTAGTTTATGGGCCGGCGTGTTGTAGGTGGCAAAAGACTGCTGGAGCGGCAAATCCGAAATGTCATACGTGTACAGAATCCCTTCTCTTGCCAGCAAATAGATGTATCCATCCTTTTCCTCGACGGCCCGTGGGACATTAGCATCGCCGGCGGGAAGTATGACCTCGGCAACAGGCTCATACAGTTTCCACGCCGGCGCCGCAGAGCTTGACGGCGCCAAGACAGAAAAATAGGATAGTAACACAAGCGCCGGACGAATGATGGACATGGTTCTTGGACTTTTGTGTGTCAGCATCTTCTCAACCTCCTGCCCCCCAAGCCTGAAAATCAGGGGAATCAACAGCTTTTCCCCGCTTTGCACGGATACGTAGTATAACAGGTGCCGCCCCTCCGGGTCAAGCGCTGTAATCGAAGAATCTCTCGCGCATCCGGCCGGACATGAAAAAAGTCGCGCCATTTACGGCGCGACTTTTTTGTTGTCGTCTGAGACCGGAATTTCAATACCGGCAAGAGAGGAGTTTGTATCCTCACCGCGCCCGGTCTGAGCCGGGAATCGGGGCGACATCGTCCTCGGGAGCGACCACCTCGCCCTTCTCGAAGTCTTCGGCGGTGGGTTTGAGCGTCAGGTTGTACCATTGCGAATCCTTCTTCTCGGTCAGGTCGGACCACTGGACTATCTGGCCGGTGTACGTCGCGATCCGGCCCATGATCGCGGTCAGCGTGGACTCGGCCACGTTGCGCGCCTCGTTCAGCGGCTCGCCTTTGAGAATGCTGTTGAGCAGATTCACGTGTTCCTGGACGTAGGCGTTGCGGTCGGGGAATTCCGGCACGTCGATGGTCTTGGCCGATTCCATCTTCCCGTCGCCCCAGGTGGACCCTTCGCTGCCGACGAAGTGCTCGCTGATGCGGCTGTAGGTCCCGTTGATCTGGCGGCACATGCTGTGAATGTGAAGATCGTCGGCGTAGTCGAACTGGACGCTGTGGAAATCGAACTGGTTGCCGGTCTTGCGGCGGGCGCGTCCCCCGAAGCCCAAAGCTCGAATCGGCGGATGCCCGATGAACCAGTTGGCCACGTCGATGTTGTGGACGTGCTGCTCGACGATGTGGTCGCCGGACATCTCGGTGAAGCTGACCCAGTTGCGGATCATGTAGTCGGCGTCGCTCTCGCCCGGCTCCTGCGTCCGGAACCACAGGGCCCCGCCGCACCACCAGATGCAGCCGCCGCGAATCTTGCCGATCGCGCCTTGCTCGAGGGCGTACCGGGTGCGCAGGTAGTTCGCCTGATGACGGCGCTGCGTGCCGGCGACGACGGCCAGACCCTTCTTCTTGGCCAGCTCGCCGGTCTCGATGATCCGGCGGGCCCCCGGCGGATCGACCGCCACGGGTTTTTCCATAAAGACGTGCTTGCCTGCTTTGATGGCCGCCTCGAAATGCACTGGGCGGAAATTCGGCGAGGTCGCTATCAGGACAAGCTCCACGTTGGTCTCCAACAGCTTCTTGTAGGCATCGGCGCCGCCGAAGCATTGTGACGCGGGGACCTGGTATTTCTCGCCGGTTTTCTCGGCCTTCTGCTTGAACCAGTCAGCGGTGGCCACGACTTGCAGCTCCAGGCCGTCGACGTATTTGACGGCCTCCATGCAGTTCTCCAGGGCGCCGTTGCCCCGGCCGCCACAACCAATCAGAGCGATCTTCATCTTCTTTTTGGCCGGCCCGGCGAACAGAACGCTCTTGCCGCCCAGGGCCGCCGCCACACCGACCGCCGAGGTTCTCATGAAATCTCTTCGTGAAACCCTGCCGGTCTTATCGACTGATGTACTTTTCATATCCATGTCCTTTCAATCAATTCTTTTCGATTCAGCCGCGCACCCTGCGGAATTCTGCGAGAAATCAGCCGACCTGAAAATCATCGCACGCTCGATAGGCATCGATGAGCGCCCTTTCGCCTTCCTTGCCCTTCTTGCTGGTGCCGTGCTCCATGCACAGCGTGCCCTGATAGCCCTTCTTGTGGAGATGCCTGAAGATGTTCTTGTAGTTGATCTCCCCGGTGGTCGGCTCTTTGCGGCCCGGATTATCGCCTACGTGGAACGCGGCGATTTCGTCCCAGGCCCTGTCGATGTTGGGAATCAAGTTGCCTTCGGTAATCTGCTGGTGGTAGATGTCGTTGATAATCTTGATACAGGGACTGCCCACCGCCCGGCAAATCTGGTACGCCTGCGGAATCTTGGTCAGGAACAACCCCGGGTGATCCCTCCAGGCGTTCAGAGGTTCGAGGACGATCACGAGTCCCGCCGGCTCGACTACCTCGGCGCAGCGCTTGAGGTTCTCGATGACGTTGGCCGTCTGATAGTCCCATTCGAGGCCCGGGTCGAAGGCGCCCGGCACGACCAGCGCCCACTTGGCGTTGACCCGCTTGGCGCATTCGATGCCGTCCTTCATCTTCTGGATCAGCATCGCGCGGATTTCATCATTGCGCGTCACAAACGATTTGGTGGGGAAGTCGGCGTAGAGGACAAACGGCCCTAACGTCATATCCAGCCGGCTCATTTCTGCGGCGATCTTTTCCTGCACGTCTTTGGGCCTGCCCATCAGGCCGTTGTCGAACATGGCGGAGAAACCCTCATCGGCCATGAACTTGAGCTGGTCAATCAGGTCATTGCCAGCGTGCTCCTTGAATTGCCCGAAGCACGGGGCGTACTTGAGCTTGAATTTTTTCGGCGAGGCCGCCGCTCGAAGCGAATTTGTCCCGGCGGTAATCGCCACGGCCGCCATCGCGGCTGAAGCCATCAAGCCGCGCCGGGATATCTTTGCATCCCGGCGCCGTGAATTTTCTTGCATGTCTTGCATTCTGAATACTCCTAACCCGATGCCCCCTCACTACTTCTTGAACGCGGTCCACTTCTGGTTGCTCTTGGCGCTGGCCAGAACGGTCTCGATAAAGAGCATGCCGCGCAGCCCGTCGTTCACGCTCGGGAAGTCCAGGGCGAGCGGATCGGGTTTCGTTCTGGTCAGTTTTGCCCGAACAGTGTCGGCGAAATTGCGGTACGTGTTGGCGAAGGCCTCGAAGAACGCCTCGGGATGGCCGGAGGGCAAACGCGTGCCGCGGGCCGCCGCGGGGCTTTTCGCTGCGACGTAACCATTGCCGCGGCGCCAGACCTGCATCGGGCCGTTCGGCTCCTTGACGTACAGATAGTTCGGATGCTCCTGATGCCATTCGAGCCCCTTCTGTTCGCCGTAAACCCATATTGCTAAATTGTTCTCTTCGCCGATGGAGACCTGGCTGGCGTGCAGAACGCCCCGGGCGCCGTTGTTGAAGCGCAGCAGGACATTGCCGTCGTCGTCGAGCTTGCGGCCCTTGACGAAAATCGTCAGGTCCGCGCACAGATGCGTAATCTTCAGGCCCGTGATGTATTCGGAGAGGTTCTCGGCGTGCGTGCCGATGTCACCCATACAGCCGGCGCCGCCGCTCTGCTTGGGGTCGGTGCGCCAGGCGGCCTGCATCTGGCCGGTCCGCTCCAGAGCCGTCGCCAGCCAGCCCTGCGGGTACTGCACGACGATCTTGCGAATCTTGCCCAGATCGCCGCCGCGCGCCATGTCACGCGCTAATTTGACCATCGGATAGCCGGTGTAATTGTGCATCAGCCCGAAGACCTTTTTGGACTTGCGGACAATCTGCTTGAGATCCTTGGCCTCTTTGGCGTTGAGCGTCATGGGCTTTTCGCACATCACGTGGAAGCCCGCATTGAGAAGATCTCTGGCAATCGGAAAATGCCAGTTGTTCGGCGTGGTAACCGAGACGAAATCGACCCGTTCGCCCTCGGGCAGTTTGAGCTCCTTCTGGATCATCTCCTGGTACGTGCCATAGACGCGTTTGGGATTGATCAGAAGCTCCCGTCCCTGCTGCTTTGACTTACGTGGGTCGATATCGAACGCCCCGGCGACCAGCTCGATGCCGCCGTCCATACGGGACGCCTTGCGATGCACCTCGCCGATAAAGGCCCCAGGTCCGCCGCCGACCATCCCCATTTTTAACTTTCGGTTGAGTGTCATATCTGCTCCTTTCAATAAAATAGCGGAATAACATCCTGTGTTTTGAGATACTGTTTTTCGCCGTCTGCAAACAAGAAGACGGCGCCCTGTAAAAGCGTCTGCTTTCGAGATTATAGGCATTCCGACCGGCAACGCAAACTAAAAAGGCGCCCTTTTGGGGCTGCCCCTGCGATACGCTTGGGGTTGCCACCCATCTTAAAGTAAGCCTTGACAATGACTGACAGTAGATTATAAATCTATTGCCGTCCTCCACGAGCAGGATTTGGACATAGATAGTTCAAGGGGAAGCATTATGAAAACCGACGTTAGCCCGGTATCCGTTGATTTGTATTTTATCCCCATCCAGACGCGGGTCCCGCTGAAGTTCGGGCCCGAGACGCTGACCTCCGTGATCTGCGCGCGCGTCTGCGTCACGGTCGCCGACGAGCGCGGGCGCCAGGCGGAGGGCTGGGGCGAAACCCCGCTGAGCGTGCAGTGGGCCTGGCCCAGCAGCTTGACCTACCAGGAGCGATGCGACGCGATGCAGCTTTTCTGCCGGATGCTGGCCGAGGCCTGGGCCGCCTTCGAGCGGCGAGGACATCCGATCGAATTGGGCAGCGATTTTATCGAATCCATCCTGCCGAAACTCTCGGAGCAGCTCCAGCGCGAGCGGGGCAAGCAGGCCGAGCCGATGCCGCACTTAGCGGCCCTGGTCTGCTGCTCGGCGTTCGACCTGGCCGTGCATGATGCGTATGGCAAACTTATGGGCCGGCCGGTGTACTCGACTTACAGCGCCGAATTTATGAATCGCGATTTGTCCGCTTATCTCGAACCGGCGGAAGGGTGTAACGTTTCATTCGCGGGTAAATATCCCGCCGATTTTTTCAGTGCACCTCCCGCCACGAAGATGCCCGCCTGGCACTTAGTGGGCGGCAAGGATTTGATCGACGCCTCGGAACTGACCGGCGACGAGCCGCGCGACGGCTACCCGGTCTTACTGCGGGACTGGATCAAACGCGATGGCCTGACCTGCCTGAAGGTCAAATTACGCGGCAACGATTCACCCTGGGACTATGACCGCATGATCAAGGTCGGCAAAATCGCCCTCGACAACGACGTTCTGTGGCTCACGTGCGACTTCAATAGCACCGTCAGCGCCCCGGCCTACGTGAACGACATCCTCGACCGGCTGGTGAAAGACCATCCTCGCATTTACCAGGCGATTCTCTACGTCGAGCAGCCGTTCCCCTACGACCTCGAAAAGAACCAGATCGACGTTCACAGCGTCTCGGCGAGGAAGCCTCTGTTTATGGACGAAAGCGCTCACGACTGGAAGCTGATCCGGCTCGGACGCCGCCTGGGCTGGACCGGCGTGGCATTAAAGACGTGCAAAACGCAGAGCGGCGCGCTGCTGAGCCTGTGCTGGGCCAAGGCGCACGGGATGACGCTGATGGTGCAGGACTTGACCAACCCGATGTTGGCCCAGATTCCGCACGTTCTGCTGGCGGCGTACGCCGGCACGATCATGGGCGTCGAGACCAATGCGATGCAGTTTTACCCGGCGGCCTCGGCGCCGGAGGAAGCGGTGCACCCGGGACTTTATCAACGCCGCAACGGTCAGGTTGACCTGTCCACTCTAAGCGGACCCGGCTTCGGCTACAGACTGGGCGAGATCAAGAGGGATTTGCCCGAGCCGGCGGCGAGTTTTAAGAAATGGCCCTTCAAGAGTGTATAGGAGACAACCAGAACATGGCGAAACTAAGTGCATTTGCAGATGAAGTCACCGAAGACTTTTTGCAGCAGGTCGAGTACCTCGAAGGTCAGGGCGTCGGGTTTATCGAGCCTCGCTTTATCGACAAGAAGAACATCATGGACCTGACCCGAAGCGAGCTGAAGGCAGCCAAGAAAATAATCGACGACCACGGCCTGAAAGTCAGCGCCATCGGCTCGCCCATCGGCAAGGTCAAGCTCGACCAGCCCTTCGAGCCGCATCTGGACAAGTTCAAGCACGCGGTGGACCTGGCCGTCTTGTTCGAGGCGCCGTACATCCGAATGTTCAGCTACTACGCCCCCGAAGGCAAGAACATCGATGACTACCGCCAGCAGGTGATGGACCGGATGGCCGCCAAGGTCGAGGTGCTGGCGGACGTGGACGTGACCATGGTTCACGAGAACGAGGCCAACATCTACGGCCACACCGCCGCCCATTGCGTTGAGCTCGTCGAGACGATTGATTCGCCGAAGCTGCGGCTGGCGTACGACCCGGCCAACTTCGTATGGGGCGAGAAGATCACCAACAACGTCGAAGTCTGCTGGCCCCTGATGAAGCCCTACGTCGTCCACATCCACATCAAGGACTGGAAGCTCGGCGCCAAGGACGTCGGCAGCATCCCGGGCAAGGGCGACGGCCAAATCAGAGAGCTGTTGGCCGAATTAGCGGCGATGAATTACGAAGGCTGTATGACGATGGAGCCTCACCTGCAGGCGGGCGGACAGTTCGGCGGCTCAACCGGGCCGGAGCTTTTCTCGAAGGCCATCGACGCCGTCAGGGAAATCGCCGCCGACGTCGGCCTGGAATGCGATTAAAAAGTGACTAAAGTTGAGAGTGCCTAAAGTGACTAAAGTTGAAGACGTTGCTGGTACATTTTAGCTAACTTTAGTTCACTTTAGTTCACTTTAGTCACTTCGATATATTTCAACACGGAAGGGAAGACTGATATGAAGACCTGGAATTTTGGAATCGTCGGCGCCGGATTGATCGCCGATTTTCACGCACGAGCCATCAGGGACATCCCCAACGCCAAGCTGATCGGCTGCTGCGACAAGCTGCCCGAGAGGGCGAAGAAGCTCGCTGAGAAGTTCGGTGTGCGAGCCTTTAAGAATTATCAGGCAATGCTCCGCAGCGACGAGATCGACGTGGTCACGATCGCTACGCCGAGCGGCTTTCACGCCGAGCCGACCATCGCCGCGGCCGAGGCGGGCAAGCACGTGATATGCGAAAAGCCGCTGGAGGTCACCCTCAAGCGAATCGACAAGATGATCGAGGCCCATGAAAAGGCCGGCACGCGCCTGGGCGGCATATTCCCGTACCGATTCAACGACATGATGACGCCGCTGCGGCAGGCTATCCGGTCGGGCCGCCTCGGCGTGATTACCTACGCCGGGATTTACGTCCCCTGGTGGCGGACGGACGAATACTACAAGGACTCGTGGCACGGCACGTGGAAACTGGACGGCGGCGGAGCGCTGATGAACCAGTCCATTCACATGGTCGATATGCTCTGCGACGTGATGCCGCCTATCGAATCGGTTGCCGCCTTCACGGCCAAGCTGGGCCATCCGCAAATCGAAACCGAGGATACCGCCGTCGGCGTGCTGCGTTTCACCAACGGCGCATTGGGAATCATCTACGGCACGACCGCCTCGTACCCCGGCCAGTTCAGACGCTTCGAGATCACCGGCACCAAAGGCACCATCGTCAACGTGGAAAACAGCATCACGGTCTGGCAATTCGCCGACGAGACGCCGCAGGATAAAGAGGTCCTCAAGAAGTTCGGCAAGATCGAGGGCGGCGGGGGCGTCGCCGACCCGGCGGCCATCACGCACCAGAATCACACGCGGAATTTCAAGGCCTTTCTCGATGCGCTCGATTCCGGCAAGGATTTCTGGATCGACGGACGCGAGGCCCGCAGGGCGGTCGAAATCATCTTAGCCATCTACAAATCCGCCAAAACCCAAAAACCCGTGAAGCTCGGTTAAGGCTCGTAGGGTGGGCCTTCCTTCGACTTCGCTCAGTGGGCTTGGCCATCCCTTGCGGGAGGCCGTGAGCCTGTCGAACGGCGGCCCACCGATTCAGTCTTGGCCCTGGGTTTGTGGCGTTTCGTGCGGTTGCGAGTTCCACAGCGACGGGGCGGGAGGGTGAATATTCGCGGCATCATGGTTGTGCCGATGCTTGGTCAGTTGGATGGGCGAAGGTCTTTCCCGGATGAATCGTATGCCCCGGCCGGTGATGATTTCCTTTTGCTCCCTGATGAAGTCCACGTATTGCAGCAAGGCCCAGGCGCTGTTGTCCCATCGCATCTGATAGCCCCGCTGTTGGGCCTGCCTTTCCATCATGAGGCGCTTGTTCTGGTTGAAGACCAAATAGTCCAGGGCCATAGCGATCTGCGGGACGGACGCCTCCGCCGGGTCGATCAGAATGCCGCGCGCATACCGGCCGATAATCACGCCTTCGGGGCACTTCCTGTTCGAGTGAATCAGCTCGCGGGCGTACAGGGACTTGGTCACGATGGCGACCCGGCCGGAGCCTAACGTGTCGGCCAGGATGCCGCTCGATATTTGCTGCATGTTCAGGTACGGCAGCAGCATGACGTTGGTGGCCCCGTACAATTCGACCAGCGTGTTCTCATCCATGAACGCATCGAGGAACACCACGTCGTACGCGGCAAAGTCCACCCCCCGCAGGTCTTTGACTTTGCACCAGCTCAGCTTCGAGGCCTCCAGCGTCGCGGCCAGCATGGCCTGGTACTGGCGGAAAGGCTCGCCACCGGCGTCCTTGACGAACTCCGGATGGCACTCGCCCGCGATCAGATAAACGAGGCTGCGTCTCTGGGATTCCGTGCAGGAGTCGGCCAGGAACTTGCCGTAGCTCCGTATGCCGTATTGAACCCCTTTGTCCGGCGACAGCATGCCGATCGTCGTAATCAAAAAACGGTTCTCCAGCCCGTACTTGCGTTTGATTTCGAGCCGGTCGAACTGCGTCCGGTGCTGCATCCGGATTCCGTGATCGATGTGCTTGAGCTTTGCGTGGGCGATGCCATACGTGGGCGATTCGAGGATGTGAATGGCGCTTTCGGTGGTCACGATGAGGCCGTCGCTGGACTCGGCCAGGTCCTGCAGGACGCTCTTCTGGTGCGGATCCGGGTCGTCCAGAACCGTATGCAGGTAAACCAGCGTGATCAACCCGTTTTCCCGGAAGGCTTTGGCCAATCGGATGAAATTGACGCCCTGCCCGTCCTGCCCGCTGTCGCTCGGGTCCAGGCCGTACTCATGCTGCAAGAGCACGACGGTGAGATTGGCGCTCTCCTTGGCCCGCGTGATGATGTGGCCGGCTGTATCCTGCCATGAAAGGGGGTTGTACTGATCGATCGTCAGGTCCACCGGAAGCCCGTATGGGCCGCTGCCGTTATCAATGGCGGCGACTCTGATATGGCCCACTTCCGCCGTAAATTGCGACAGCGCCGTCGCTATGTCGCGTGAGAACGTACCGATCCCGCACCGGCGCGGCGGATAGGTGCTCACGATTCGGATGTTACATTGCATAACGAACCCGCCTTTGCAATGGCACCGCCGCCCTCACTGGTTCAGACGGCGGCCATGACGCCCCGGACGTAGCCGACCGACTCGGCCAGGCCCGCCAGCGGGTCGTCGGCGTCCTTTTCATATTCGAACGAGACGACGCCCTCGTACTTGATCTTCACCAGCGTCCTGATGTACTTCGGGATATCAATCACGCCGCGGCCGACCTCGACGGCCCCGCCCTTGGCATCCGCCGCCGAGACATCCTTGATATGGATGTCCAGCAGTCGGTCGGCGAATTTCTCGGCTGATTCACAAGGGTCCACGCCGGCCCGCATCGTATGGCCGATGTCGTCGCACAGCCCGATGCGCTTATCGAGGTCCTTGATCTTCTCGTAGGCGGTGGCCGGCACGGGATAGACCTTATCGGTCGGCCCGTGGTTGTGGACGGCTACTTTGATGTCATACTGCTTGACCAGCTTATCGACCAGCGGCAGCATCTCAGGCATCGGAACGCCGACAATCACGCGCATCCCGGCGGCCTTGGCGTATTCGAAAGCGCGATTGACTTCGGCTTCGGTTTTCATGGAGATCACGCCGCCGCCGTAGAGGACCAGCCCCGCGTCCTTGACTTTCTGCACTGTCTCCTGAATCTGCTCCGGCGTGCTGTCCATCTTCAGGTGAACGTCCTTGAAGCAAATGTATTTCAACCCGACCCGCTTGGTCATCGCTAAGGTCTTATCCAGATCGAACTTTCTTAATGTGTACGAGGCCAGACCCAGCTCGAACGGCTTCTGACCGCCCTGCTGTGCGGCCGCACGCCGGCCCTGGCCCGCCTCGCGCCTGGCGGGCTGGGCCAAACTGCCGCCCACACCGGCTAATGAAGCCACACCGGCACCGGCTACTTGCAGAAAACGTCTTCTGCTTTGTTCTTTCTTTGTCATCGGAATCTTTCTCCTAACATGGTATTTAAGACTCTGCGTTGTGCTCATCAGACTCGTAGGGTGGGCCTCGGCCCACCGATTCATCATGGTGGGGCAAGCCCCACCCTACAGTTGGATTCTCGTCGTCGAGTATCGGGCAGGATAAAGCAAATCCCTTTCAAATGCAAGGAAATTCGCTTTGCTGAGCGAAGGAAGACTTGGTATGATAACCAGCTAACGATGAAGCACTGAAGTCGTGGCTTTGGCATCGAGAAAGGCAGGCAGGAACCGCGTGAAAAGCCGAAAAGCCAATAAATCAGGCGTTCTGACGCGGCGGCAGCTCCTGAAAAGCTCCGCAGCGGCAGCCGGTGCAGCCCTTTTCGCACCAGCCATCGTGCCGGCCGGCGTACTCGGCGCCGAGGCCCCCGGCAGCCGGATTACTATCGGGATGATCGGCATGGGCCGCCAGGCCTATTACTCCAACGTCAAAACGTTCCTGGCCGCACCCGACGCCCAGGTCGTCGCCGTCTGCGACGTGGACGCCTGGAGGCTCGATAACGCGAAAAAAGCCGTGGAAGAACACTACGCCAAAGAGCGGCCCGCCGGACAATTCAAAGGCTGCTCGACCTATCGCGATTTTCGCGAGCTTCTGGCCCGCACTGACATCGACGCAGTGATGATCTCCACGCCCGACCACTGGCACGTGCCGATAGCCATCGCGGCCGCCAAGGCCGGCAAGGACATCTGCTGCGAAAAGCCACTGACGTTGAGCATTGCCGAAGGCCGCGTCCTGAGCGACACGGTCCGGCGGTACAATCGCGTCTTCCGCACCGACAGCGAATTCCGCTCGCACGAGTGCTTCCAGCGGGCGTGCGAGCTGGTGCTCAACGGGCGGATCGGCAAGGTGCATACGATTCGCACCGGCGTTCCCGCCGGCGACGTGGCGGGGCCGCCGGAGCCGGGGATGCCCGTACCGCAGGAGCTGGATTACGACCTGTGGCTCGGCCCCGCTCCGTACGCGCCTTATACGGTCAACGGCGTGCACCCGCGTCAGAGCTACGAGCGGCCCGGCTGGATGCGCGTGCCCGGCTGCTGCGAGGGCATGGTCACCAACTGGGGCGCCCATCTGAACGACATCGCACAGTGGGGCAACGGCACGGACCGCACCGGGCCCGTCGAGGTCGAGGGCACGGGCAAGTATCCCCGCGAGGGACTCTGGAACGTCCTGCTGAGCTTCGAGCTTCAGTACAAATACGCCAACGGCGTGCGGCTGTTTTACAGCGTAGATAAACCCTACGTCCGCTTCGAAGGGACCGAAGGCTGGATTCAGGCCGACTACAACGACAGAAGTCTCAAGGCCGAGCCGGCGTCCATTCTGAAATCGGCCATCGGCCCGAACGAAATCCACCTGCCGCTCACACCGGAAAAGCGAGACTTCCTCGACGCCATCAAGACTCGCGGCCAGACCCTCGCCGACGCCGAGGTCGGCCACAGGACCAACTCGCTGTGCCAGATAGGACACATTGCCATCCAAGTCGGCCGAAAGCTCAGTTGGGACCCGGACGCCGAACGATTTACCAACGACGAAACCGCCAACCGGCTGCTGAGTCGTCCGATGCGAAGCCCGTGGAGGCTCTGACATTGACTATTGATGATTGACGATTGACTATTCGGTGCCTTTCAGAATGGTCTTATCGTATTTGTCATTCCCGCGGAAGCGGGAATCCAGAATCGTAGGGTGTGCAAATTCCGTTTTTGCACACGCGGTGGCTTTTGCGATTGAAAGATTTTTGACGGGGTTGAGACATGAAAAGCAATGAGACGAAAAAGACAAGCGTTATCACTCGCCGGCAGTTTCTCAAAGGCTCGGCGGCGGCGACGAGCACGGCTTTGTTGGCCCCGGCCATCGTGCCGGCCTCGGTCTTCGGCGCCGAAGCGCCCAGCAATCGCGTCACGCTCGGCTGCATCGGCGTCGGACGCCAGGGAACGGCCGACATGCGGGATTTCCTCGGACTGCCGCAGGTGCAGATCGTCGCCGTCTGTGACCTTGATGCCAAACGGCTCGAAAACGCCAAAAAAGCCGTCGAGACGCATTACAGCCGGAAAACCTCCGGCGGCCCTTACAAAGGATGCAAGACCTACGGCGACTTCCGCGAGCTGGTCGCCCAGGCCGACATCGACGCGGTCTCCATCGTGACGCCCGACCACTGGCACACGCTGCCCGCGATTGCCGCCGCGAAGGCCGGCAAGGACATCTTTCTCGAAAAACCCTTGACGCTGACCATCGAGGAAGGCCGCGTCCTGAGCGACACGGTCCGGCGGCATAATCGTGTCTTCCAGGTCGGCAGCCAGCAGCGCTCCGATACGCGATTTCGCCAGGCGTGCGAGCTGGTCCGCAACGGCCGCATCGGCAAGGTGCACACCGTCAAGGTCGGCTTCGGCACGGACCCGGGCACCGGCACGGAGCCGGTGATGCCGGTGCCGGATAATCTGAACTACGAGATGTGGCTCGGCCCGGCGCCCTGGGAGCCTTACACCGAGAAGCGCGTCCATCCGCAGGCCGATTACGGCCGGCCCGGCTGGCTGCGGATCGCTGATTACGGAGCCGGCATGATCACCGGCTGGGGCGCTCACCACAACGACATCGCCCAATGGGGCCTTGGAACCGAATACACCGGGCCCGTCGAGATCGAAGGCCAGACCGAATACCCCAAAGACGGCCTCTGGGACGTCCACGGCCCGTTCCGCATCGAGTACACCTACGCCAGCGGCGTCAAGGTCATCTGCGCCGACGAGGAGAAGATCAAAGGCGGCGTCACCTTCGAAGGCGACCAGGGCTGGGTCTGGGTCACGCGCGGGCGAATCGACGCCCAGCCCAAGAGCCTGCTGACCGCGACCATCGGCCCGAACGAAATCCAGCTCTACAAGAGCAACAATCACAAGGCCAACTTCCTCGAATGTGTCAAGTCGCGGGCGCTGACTATCGCCCCCGTCGAGATCGCACACCGCTCGTGCACCGTCTGCCTGTTGGGCGAGATCGCGATGCGGCTGGGCCGAAAGCTCAAGTGGAACCCCGATAAGGAAGAGTTTATCGGCGACGACCAGGCCAACCGTATGCGCGCCCGGACGATGCGCAGCCCATGGACGCTCTGACATTGACTGTCATCCCTGCGAAAGCAGGGATCCAGAATTCGTAGTTCGTAGGGTGGGCCGTGCCCACCGATCCGCTATTTCATTGAAAGAAACGGGAGCATATATGAATCGGTTGACTAAAATTGCTGTGGTTTTGCTAATCGTTACGTGTGCTTGCTCTTCGTTGCCGGCCGCTTCGCAGAAGGTGACGGCCGCACTCGATAAAGACAAAATCGCCGTCACCATCGACGGCAAGCCGTTTACGTCTTACAAATTCGCGGCGGACCAGAAGTACCCCTATTTCTGGCCGGTCAACGGACCGCTCAGCGGCAAATCCATCACGACCGAGACCTCCGAGCCGTTCCCGCATCATCATTCGCTGTTCTTCGGCTGCGACCGCGTCAACGGCGGCAACTACTGGCAGGACGTCAATGCGCGAGGCCAGATTCTCTCGCAAGGGCCTAAGATTGTCACCGCCTCCGGCGAGCGGATCGTTCTGACCGACGTGTGCCTGTGGAAGCAGCCCGGCAAAGAGCCCATCATCGAAGATACTCGGCAAATCACCATTAGCGCTCCCGCCGAGACGCTGCGCATCATTGACTTTAAGATCACGCAGACGGCCCTGGTCGATATCGAGATCCTCAAGACCAACCACTCGCTGTTCTCCGCCCGCGTCGTGCCCGAATTGAACGTCGCCTCCGGCGGCACGCTGATCAACGCCGAGGGCAACACCAGCGAGAAAGGCACGTTCGGCGTCGCTTCGCCCTGGTGCGATTTCTCCGGCACGCGCGAGGGCGCCGCCGAGGGCCTCGCCATCCTGCAAAACCCGAAGAACCGTTGGTTCCCCAGTAAATGGTTCACCCGCGATTACGGCTTCTTCTCGCCGACGCCGATGTACTGGCTCGAAGGCGACAAGCTGAATATGGCCAAAGGCGAAAAGCTCACGCTCGAATACCGCGTCCTCGTCCACGCCGGCGACGCCAAGACCGCCGACATTGCTGGGCTGTTCGAGAAGTACAAACAGTCCACCGGGCGATGACAGCGAATTCAAAGATTGCGAACCTACCCTGCCAATGGTTCACTATCCCTTGTCATGCTGAACGGAGTGAAGCATCTGGGCCGCGACTGGGACGTTCGCTAAGTACGCAAGCCAGATCCTTCATTGCGCTTCGCTGCATTCAGGATGACAACTTTTGCAGTGGACCTTACGCTCATCCCTCGTCCATCGTCTGGAGACGCTCGGCCCGCTACGAGTCCTCGGCTGCGCCGAGGGCCAGCAGAGCACTCATTTGCCTCTGGCGTCGTTCTTCGAATTGCTCTTGCGAGAGCGGCTGGTGACATCCCTTGTTCCGGCCGAAGCGCTTCTTGAATTCTTCCAGGACCTGGGCCGCGTCGCTTCGCCGCTCGGCCAGCACCGCCGGAGCCTGCTCCCCGGCAGGCAAAGGCGAAGGCGGTGCCGTAGTCTCTGCTGGAATATCTTTTGTGGATTTGTAGGGTGGGCAAATGCCGTTTTTGCCCACGCGGATGCGGTCGCGTGTGCAACAAATTAGGAGTTCCCAATTGGGCATGCGGATTCTACTATTCCTTTACGTTTCGGATCTGCCATTCGTAGATAGATGGTACGTTTGGGGCCGGTCTGGCGGCGGAGCCGAGGGGCAGCGTTTCGTTGTTTTCGGCCAGCGAAGGCTGGGCCTTGCCGGAGGCTGATTTGCCGCTGCCGCCGTAGAGTTTGTTGCCGAAAAGCTCGACGCCGATGCAATCGGCGGCGGCCAGCGAGACCATCGGCGACTTTCCGTCTTTGAGGACGAAGACGTTGTCTTTGATGATATGGTCGAAGCTCGTAGCTTTGGCTAAGACGCCCGGGCCGGCGTCGGCGACAAAGCGGTTGTGGAGTATCAGCCAATTTTCGTTCATGCCGCCCATCCAGAGTCCCGCCTTCGGGCTGCTGACGTCGCAGTTATAAACGACGTTTCGCGGGCCGTTCGGGCCGTGTGCGGCGTCTTCGGGCGGCGAGGCCCACATTCCATAGCCGTAGCCGCCGTTGCCCTGGAGGGATTCGATGACGCACTGCTCGACGAGGTTCTCGTTCGTCCAGCCGGCGTGCCACTGGCCGTCGCTCTCGTGGAATACGCTTTTGCGAATCACGCAGCCGCTGGCCGCCCACTGGAAGCATGGAGCGTGCCGCATCTTGAAGGTCTCGACGTTCTCCATCAGGCAGTCCCAGCAGCGGTCCCAGCCGGTGTAGGCCGTGCCGCCGCCCCCTTTGAACCAGGCGTCGTCGAAGACGCAGTCGCGAATCTCGCACCACTTGGCCGCCGAGCCATAGACGGGAAATCGCCCGCACTTTTTGACGGTGACGTTTTGCGCCCAGCAGTTCCAGCCGTAGGAGAAAATAACGCCGCTGATCCAGAGGTTCTCGGTTTGTTCGAGGTAGAATCCTTCGACGCCGCAGCGCTGGATGGGTGAGAGCTTCTGAACGTACGAGCCGTCGATGATGGGAAATTCGATCCGCAAGGGCTGATTGACGCTGACGGTGTCGCCCTCGACGCCGGTGACGACCAGCTCGTACATGCGGTACGTGCCCCACAGGCAGGCGTTCCTGGTGAGCTTCTTCCAGCGGTCGGTCGCGGGGCCTTCGATCATGATGCAGTCGCCCGCGGCAAGGCCCTCGGTACTTGCCAGCTTGAGCCCGGTGTCGCCGCGTTTTCCATCTGCGGCCAGTTCCAGTTTACGGCCGACCGTGCCTTTGCCGGCGAACGTGATCGCCGCCCGCGAATCGGCAACGGGCGTATCATCTCGAAATGTCGAATCCAAAATGACGGGAATCTCACCTGAGAGCTTTGAGCCATTGCTGTACTCGGCAATGCCCTTGAGGATGTGCGGGCCGTCGGGGACTTTGCCGATAGCCTGACGTCCGTACTGGGCGAAATTGAACGTGTTGCCCGAGTGCTGGCCCTGCGTCCAGGTGCCGATGATCGTATCATCCATCATGATGGTCATGGTGGCCAGACCTGTGGGTTTGCAGTGCATTTCGAGCCGGGTGTCCCGACCCACTCTGGAACCCGCCGATGGGCTGTAGAACGCCACGCCGGTCTGGGGAACCGCGTATCGAAAGATCAGGCGGGTCTTGTCGGGGCCGTTGCCTCGAATCACGACGTTATCGTGCCGAACCGTGACGGGCCGGTCGAGATAATACGTGCCGTCGCCTAACAATACCGCCCCGCCGCCCTTCTTGCCCGCCGCTTCGCACGCCTGGGCCAGGGCGTTTGAATCATCGAGGTTATCGTCCGGCCTGGCGCCGAAGTCTTCGATGGAATTGACCGGCTCGACGCGGGGGATTCCGCCCTGGACGCCGCAGTGGGTCCAGTTGGGATAGACGATCCCATCGGGCCCGAGGACGTCGGCGGGCGTCATTCGGCTCGTTTCACTCGGCTTGATCTTGTACTGCCGTTCCCACGGTACTGCATTTGCGGCAGGAGGCGTCGATGAGGCCGTCAGCATCAAGGTACAGCCCACAACAAGTAATTGTGACCACATCGTTCTCTACTCCTAAGACAGAAAACAGAGGACGGAAGACCGAAGACAGACGTCCGGCCTGCGACTTCCGAGAACAAAGGACAGAAGACTGCCGGTCTTAGTAGCAAAAACCAGGCGGTTCTGTCAAGCAGAAAAGACACCAGAGATTGACGATTGACGATTTTCGATTTATGATTGAGAAGGCTCGCCCCGGCGATAGCCGCAATCGTAAATCGTTAATCCAAACGTGGAGACCGAGAGATATGGAACGAGCAAGACTGCCACTCACGGTGATCCTGCTGATTTTCAGCTTATCCGCTACGGCTGAGCCGGAGATGACCTTCCCCGGCAAACAGTGGCAGGAGGCGAAGCCCGAATCGCAGGGGGTGGACTCAGCCAAGTTAGATGAAGCCATATCGTATCTAAAAAGCAACTCCGGCCCCGACGGCGTCACGGAGCTTGTTATCATCCGCAACGGCTGCATGATATGGAAGGGCACGAACATCGACAAGATGCACGGCGTCTGGTCGCTGACGAAATCATTCACCAGCACCGTGCTGGGCCTGCTTATCGACGACGGCAAGGCGACGCTCGATACGCCGGCAAAAGACTACGTTCACTCCATGGCGGAAATTTATCCGGATATCACGCTGCGACATTTCACAACCATGACGTCCGGCTATTATGCCGTCGGCGATAAGACGAGCGGCAGTTACAAGCACGGACCCAGTTCCACGCCGTTCGAGCCGGCCCCGACGCCGTTGTTCAAGCCGCCCGGCTTGCGATACGCCTACTGGGATTCGGCCATGAACCAGTTTGCCAACGTCCTGACCCGCATCGCCGGCGAGCCGATAGAAGACCTCTTCAAGAGACGAATCGCCGACCCGATCGGCATGGACCGAACCAGGTGGGACTGGGGCGATTTCGGAGTGATTGACGGCATTGTCGTCAACGGCGGCTCCGGAAACAGCAACAAGCATATATTCATTTCTGCCCGCGAGCTGGCCCGGTTCGGACATTTGTTTCTCAATCGCGGCAAGTGGAAAGATAAGCAGTTGATCAGCGCGGCATGGGTCGATATGGCGACCCGGCCGCACGTGCCTGCCTCGACGCCCCTGGAGCCGCTCAGCGGCGCCGACGGCCGGGGCGTGTACGGCTTCAACTGGTGGGCCAACGGCATCGGTCCCGAGGGCAAGCGAAACTGGCCCGGCGCTCCGCCCGATACGTACTCAGCCAGCGGCTACAACAACAACGATATGTTCGTCATCCCATCGTGGAATATGGTGATCGTCCGGCTCGGCCTCGACCAGAACGATTTCCTGATCACCGATGCGATATACAGCACGTTCCTGGAAAAAGTCGTCCAGGCCATCACAAAAAAATGAAAGGTGGAAAGATGAAAACGGCAAAGACGTTATTGTTCGTAGTGTTTGTTTGTGTCCTTGTCCGGCAGCCGATGGTTTGCGGTGGCGAGCAGAGCAGGTCCATCGTTGAGAGTATCGGCGTCACGCGAGGAATCTGCGTGTTGCTTGGCGATGGTGCGGCGGAATTGGCCGTCAAGTTGGCGCGCGAAAGCGAACTGATAGTGTACGTCCAACTGACGCAGGCCAAAGATGTCCAGGCTGCGCGCGAGGTTGCCGACGCTGCGGGCCTTTACGGCACGCGCATCTTTGTGGACGCCGGTCCGGCGAGCAGGTTGAACCTGGCTGACAATGTAGCCGACGCCGTCGTGGTCCTGCCTGGAGCGGAAGGCGTTTCCGAGGTCGAGGTGTTGCGAGTGCTCCGGCCGCAGGGCAAGGTTCTGTCAGGAGGCAAGGTTTTAATTAAGCCGTCACCCTCCGGAGTGGACGACTGGAGCCATCCGTATCATGGGCCGGACAATAATCCGCAGTCAAGCGACCGCATCATCAAGGCGCCGTACATGACTCAGTTTCTCGCCGAGCCGCGCTATGCGCCGCTGCCCCAGATTGCAGTGGCCTCGGCGGGGCGTGTGTTCAAGGCGTTCGGACATATTGCTTTCAAGACCAGAGAAGAGCCATACCTGAACAAGCTTGTGGCTTTCAACGGCTACAACGGCACAATGCTCTGGCAGCGCGACCTGCCCGAAGGCGTGATGATCCATCGCAATACGGTGATCGCCACGCCCACAAAACTCTACATGGGAGACGACAAATCGTGCAAGGTCATCGACACGGTAACGGGCAAACTCCTGGACGAGATAATCCCTCCGCCGGACCTCGCCGGCGGGACGTTCTGGAAGTGGATGGGGATGGAAGGCGGGATTCTCTACGCCCTTATCGGCGAGCAGGAGCACAGGGACCCCACCATGCGATGGCAGCGCGAAGCGCACGGCTGGCCCTGGAGCCCCATATCCGAAGGCTTCAATCAACCCGACAAAATCAAAGACAGCAATCAGGCGTACACCGCCCATCCGTGGGGCTTTGGCGGCAGCGTGCTGGCCATCGACCCGCAAACGAAAAAGGTCCTCTGGGGCCATCACGAAGACGAGCCGGCGGACGGCCGGGCGATGTGCATGAGGAACGGACGCATCTATATCTTCCGCTTCGGTTCGTACCTGGCGTCCCTCGATGCGAAAACGGGCGATGTGTTATGGCGTAAAACGCCGCAAAACGCCGCCGCATTGTTCGAAGCAATCGGCCCTTATTCCAACCGGCAGGGCGCCGCTTGGAACTGGCGGACGACGTGCTATCTCAAATGCAGCGGCGAGGCCTTGTACTTCGCCGGCCCGCAGGTCGGCAAGCTCGTAGCCGTCTCGGCCAAAACCGGCGAGGTCCTGTGGAGCGACCCCTACGGCAATTTCCAGTTGGTCATCAGAGATGATGCACTGTACGCCATCAGCGGCCAGAACGACCAGGGCGCCGTGAGCAAGAAGTTCGCCCCGCTTACGGGCGAGCTGCTGGCGGAGCTTCAGACGGGCCGGCGGGCCTGCACCCGCCCGACCGGCGCCTCCGACGCCATCTTCTACCGTGCGCGAGAGGGAACGACTCGCCTCGATCTGGCCGAGGGCCGGCCGCAGTACATCTCGCCCATGCGTCCGCCGTGTCATGATGGCGTGACTATCGCCAACGGCTTACTGTACTGGTGGCCGTACGTCTGTGACTGCCAGTTAACGCTCTACGGCATCACGGCTCTGGCGCCGGCGGGCGATTTCAATTTCCAGCCGCAGGTCACGCAGGAAGAGTGTCTGGAAACAGGCGATGGCGAGCCGGCAAAAGTTGCCGTTTTGCCCGAATCGCCGGCGGACTGGCCGACATTCCGGGCCGACAATGCCTGCAGCGCGACGAGCAAAGCGGTCATCGCGGCAAACACCCGGCTGCTGTGGCAATACGATGCGAAGATGAAGGTTCCCATCTCGGGTCCGCTTCCGACGGCGCCGGTCGCCGCCGGCGGACTGGTATTCGTCAGCGGGCCGGACGGCGTCGTTCGCGTGCTGGATGCGGCCGGCGGAAAACTCCAATGGAAGGCCTACACGGGCGGCGCGGTGCGAATCCCACCGACGATCTGGAAGGGCCGCGCTTTGGTCGGCTCCGGCGACGGGTGGGTCTATGCGTTCGAGGCGAAGACGGGCCGGCTGCTTTGGCGCTTTCGAGCGGCGCCGGCGGAGCGAACGATTCCCGTCTATGGAGCGATGCTTTCCACCTGGCCGGCTGCGAGCGGCGTACTGGTCGAAGACGGCGTCGCCTATGCTGCCGCCGGGATTGTCAACTACGATCAGACATACGTTTACGCCCTCGATGCAGCGACCGGGCGAATCAAATGGAAGAACGACACGTCGGGACACCTCAATGCTCAGGCCCGCTGCGGCGTCAGCGTGCAGGGCCACCTGCTGCTCCATGACGGCAGACTTTATCTGGCCGGCGGCACCTCCGTCTCGCCCGCGGCCTATGACACAGCAGACGGCAAATGCCTCAACGACCCCAACGCGGTCCAAAGGCTCACGCAAAACAACGTTCTGTTCTCGGAAAATCCGCGAGGCTGGGAGCTTTCTCTGCTGGCGGATCGCGTGGTCGCATGCGGCAGGCCCTTCTACGCCCATCCGAGCTACGAGGTCTATGATCCAACCGTTTTCAGCAGGGTCTTTCTCGCCTCCAGCTCGGGCCGGGATGTTGTCTGGACGACGAATCAGCAGAGCAAACGGGTCCTTTGCTTCGAGGGCATTGACAGAAAGGCGCTGAGCCGGAGCATGGCGAATCCTCGAAATCAGTTCCTGGTGGACTGGGCGAAATTGGGCGTCAGGGAAAAGCCGCTCTGGAGCCATGAATGCAAAGCGAGCCTCGCCGTCGCGGTGTGCAGCAACGCCGTCGTGATCGCCGAAGAGTCGAAGCTTGTCGCCCTGAAAATAGAGGATGGCAGCCTGCTGTGGTCGCATCCGCTGCCGGTGGCTCCGGTCGAATGGGGCCTGGCCGTCGATAGTGAAGGCCGCGCGGTCGTCACCCTCAAAGACGGCGGCGTTTTGTGCTTCGGCCCGTTAGTGAATTGAAGGATTTGCGATTGCCAATTGAAAATTGAAAATCGTCAATCGAAAATCGTCAATTTTCAGTGGGTTTTGGCAGCGTGAAGAAGAACGTGCTTCCTTCGCCGGGTTTCGATTCCACCCAGACCCGACCGCCGTTGAGCTCGGCGATCTTCTTGACGATGGCAAGTCCGATGCCGGTGCTTTCAGAGCTGTCGCGCGGCGCGAGCGTCTGGAACATCTTGAAAATCTTCTCGAAGTACTTCTCGTGAATTCCCGGTCCGTTGTCTGAGACGCTGAATTCCCAGGCGCCGTTCTGCTCGACGCAACCCACGCTGATTAGTCCTTTGGGTTTGTCCATATATTTGACGGCGTTGCCGATCAGATTTTGGAAAATCTGCACGGCCTGAGTTCTCTCACACGTCAAGGTCGGCAGCGGGCCGGCGATTCTTATCTCAATATGTTCCGGCGGGCTGATTCCGGCGATGACCTCTGAGAGAACCGCGTTTAAATCGATGCATTGCTTGTCCGCCTCCCGTCGCCCGAGACTGGAATATCGCAGGATACCGTCGATCATGTCGCTCATCCGTTTGGCTCTGGTCGCCAGCAGCCGCACTTGTTCTTTGCCCTGTTGGTCGAACTTCTCGGCGTAGTCCGTGGATATCCAATGCGCCAGAGTCCCGATTCCGCGCAGGGGGGTCTTGAGGTCGTGGGCCGCAATATAGGCGAACTCCTGAAGCTCCTGGTTCGCGCGCTCCAGCTTCTGAAGGTTTGACTCCAGATATCCGTTGAGATCCTTCATCGCACACTCGGCTTTTTCCCGCTCGGCAATTTCGGACCCCAGAGCGGCGTTGGCTCTTGCCAGCTCGGCCGTACGCCGTTCCACCCGCGACTCCAGCTCATCGTGCGCTTTGCGCAATGCTTCTTCGGTTCGAAGGATGCGTCGATAATCCGCGGACGTGCCGACGGAGACGCACCCGAATGCAACCACGTAGGCGCCCAGGCGGATCACGTGTGACAGCCACCACGCGGCTCCCCAGAGCCCCGAGATTCCAAAGGTCAGCCCGGCGGCGGCGAATAGAAGGCAATACGCGGTGAACAGCAGTCCGGTATTGTCCCGGTCGCGGCAGAATCGGCGGGCAAAATACACCAACCCGGCCAGGAACAAAACACCGCCGGCGAGGTTCAGCAATTGGGGCGCTAACGCGAATCGCCCGTTGCTCGTCATGGCTGGCAATATCTCCGGGAGCAGCAATGACGCGATGCCGAGCAGCCCACAGCCGGCTGCAAGCACCTTGGGCAGGTCTGCGGCGAACGGTTTCTTTGTGAATCGCTCCGGCAGCCAGGTCATCGCAATGAGCACCCCGCCGATGAATTGGGCGGCGCTATGCAGAAACACGAATTCCCGGCCCGGTGCGACGCTCGCGTGGAACGCGTCGAGAATGGCCATGCTCAACATGGCGCACGCCGGCCACAGCTTGTATGCGCTGTCTTCCTCACCTTGGCGCATCAGAAGGAAACTTGCGATTCCCAGGGCCATCATGCAGCCCAGGGTCTCTATGACGGCATGAAGCGCCTCGTGCTTCAGTTGCCAGGCGGCGGGAAAGCTGCGCGCCGCCGAAATGGCGACGAATAGAACAACACCCGAGATGAGTAGAATGGCGGCGAACAGCCAATCGCTGCGCCGTGAAACGGCCATGTGCCTCGTTGTGGGCATTGGCTCTGTTGCTCCTTTCTCGCTTCGGTTGTGTCTCAGGCGTGCGGACTGCGTTACTTACATCCGGCCTGCCACTGGGCTTGTCCGCGACGCCTGTGTGCACATATCACAGGGAATATCGGCGAATATCGCCTCCGGCATTACCTGCGGCCGAATAGCCCGCGGCAGGGACATTTTATGCCTCATGAGTGCTTTCTGTGTGACCGGCGGCACTGAAGAAAGTCTGGCGGGGGATACCTTACGGCGGAGTCACCATGACAACAGCGGTTCCGATAAGAAAGCCCATCGGCCGACAGAGATATGCCCAAGAAAAGGTAGGGAGGGGCTTGCCCCACCATCATTAAATCAGTGGGCCGAGGCCTACCCTACGAGTCTCAATAAGACCAAGATTCTCCATTTCTTCAAGGAGCTTATCTTTCTCGACAGGCTTGACCATATAGGCCTCGCAACCTTCCCTGAATGAACCGATGACGTTTTTTGAATCTCCAAGTGCGGTCGTCATAATCACTTTTACGCCGTCAAGGCCGTCTATACCATGCTCATGTTCTATCTGACGGATAAGCTTCAGGGCTTCGCGGCCATCCATGTTAGGCATCATGATGTCCAGGCATATCAGATCGTAGGGCTCCTTCTCATTCATAGCCTGGCGAAAAGCTTCGACAGCCTCATTGCCGTCGACGGCCACGTCACAATCGCCATAATCTGACAAATACCTTTTCAAAAGCCGCCTGGCCGCAAAATCATCTTCGACAATTAAGTATTTCATTCTGATCCCCTTTTACTCATTCTTCAGGTGGACATGATTGTTTTGTTTTTTCAGCCTGCTGTTTGGCTATTTCAATCCAATCCGGCTGTGACAAAAATGACATGACCTTTTCGTATTCGCTTCTTAATTCACCAAGAATCGCAGCGGCCATTTCCATATTGCCTTCTTTGCCGGCACGTTCCATTCGGGCGGCTATGTCCATCAACCGCGTTGCTCTGAAATTTCTGCTCGCGCCCTTTATCGCATGGGCATTCGACCTGATGGCCACAGCATGACCAGACTTTACGGCCTCTGTAAGCTGGGCAAAGTATTTCTCATTGTCGGCCAGATATATAGGTGTGATTTCCCTGATGGACGCCTCATTCCCTAATGTGGCCAGAAGCTGATCGAAGTCAATCAATTCGCCCCCCCCTTCGACCTGGGCCGCCGCCTGGACAGTCTGCTCACAACAAACATGCGTCAGTTCATCCACCTGTGATTTCGCCGAGTCGATTGTGTTACTCAACGCGTCGTGGTTCGGCAGGCTCACCACCCTTCTCTCGACAATCTCAGACCCCGAGCCTGTCGAGGGGTTGTTTGAAGGCAGGTATTTGGCCGCTATTCTCCGAAGCTCCCGGCGTTCAATGGGTTTAGTCAAATAATCATCGCAGCCGGCCTCAATACATTTTTGGCCGTCGCCTATCATTGCGTTGGCGGTCAGGGCAACGATGGGTGTTGTTATTCCTTGTGCCCTAAGCTCCCTTGTAGCCTGGTAGCCATCCATGTGAGGCATCTGCATGTCCATGAAGATCAGGTCGAATTGACCCGTCAACGCTTTCTGCAGGGCTTCGTTGCCGTCTTCTACAATTGTCACCTTTAAACTCATCTTTTCCAGCAGCGACTTCATCAGGGCCTGGTTCGTTGGAACGTCTTCTGCGACTAATATATTTCCGGAAAACGCTAATTGTTCCGTTTCGGCTTTGCGGGGACTTGTGTGGGTGGCATTCAGGTTTAAACGCGACTGCTTTGTCACGTCAAGACCTGCTGGTATTGCGAGCGAGAACACCGAGCCCTCGCCGACTTCGCTGGTAACACTAAGCTCTCCGCCCAGAAGCTCTGCTAATTGCCTGGAGATTGTTAATCCTAATCCCGTACCGCCATACTTTCGGCTTGTGCCCCCATCGGCCTGGACAAACGTCTCAAAGATGGCCTTCTGTTTTTCTCTCGGGATGCCGATGCCGGTATCTTCGACGTCGAAGCGGATATAGGCCTGATGGCCATCCCGGCTGTATTCGAGAGAGACATTCAGGTAAACGTGTCCTTTTTCGGTGAATTTGAGCGCGTTATTTGTAAGGTTAATCAAACACTGACGCAACCGAATGGGGTCGGTTCGTATTCGTTCAGGCAGCTGGCCCTTTTCGACGATCTTGAAGTCAAGGGATTTCTTGTCTGCAATCAGCCTTGCCGTGGATTCGATGAAGCTCAGTATTCTGCCTAATGAACATTCCACTTTGTCCACTTTGAGTTGTTTTGCTTCAATCTTCGAAAAATCCAGAATATCGTTGATCAGATCCAGAAGGTTGTGGCCGGATTCCCGGATGAGATTGACGTCCTGTTTCTGCTCCTCGGTAAGGTTTTCATCCGCCAGCAAATCGCTGAAACCAATAATGGCGTTCATCGGCGTGCGGATTTCGTGGCTCATATTGGCAAGAAACTGGCTTTTGGCCATATTGGCCTCTTCGGCCCGGGCGGTCATTTCGTTGGCGCGTGCGGTTTCTAACTGAAGGTATTGGTTGATTTCTTCCGCTTCAGCTTTTGCCTTCTCCGCTTGCCTGCGTGTTTCAACCAGATCGGTCACGTCGATGACGTTCAGCAGCACCCCCTGGTAACTGTTGTTATTGTAGATCGGCTGCATCCGGAGGACTACTTCTGCTCCGGCCATAGGGCGTTGCACAGTAAAAGGTTCACTGCCTATGTTTCGCCGGAATTCTTTTATCAGTTTATCAATGTGGTCAAGGATCTGGCCCTGGTGGAGGTCCTCGATTTTCCTGCCGATGATTTTCTCGCGCGGGGTGTTGGCAAACTGACAGAGGTAGTCGTTGACCTCAATGATGCGGTTATCGGCGTCGGCAAAAACTACCCCTTCCTTCATTCCTGAAATCATTGCAGAAAGCTTCACCCTTTCTCGTTGGGCTTCCTTTCTTGCCGCCTCAGTGAGCTTCATCCGGCTCACGGCGGCCTCTTTTGCCCTTTTCAAACTCGCCATATAACCAGTCAACTGCTGTTCCGCCTGTTTGTGTTTGGTGATAGTCTGCCCAAGGTGGAGGTACTCGGCCGAGCTATTGAGCGAAACGTACGCGAACGCGACCACATAAGCGCCCAGGCGGACTACGTGTGACAGCCACCCCCCAACTCCCCAGAGCACCGCGTGCCTGAAGGTCAGCCCGGCGACGGCAAACAAAAGGCAATACGCAATGAACAGCAAGCCGGTATTGTCCCGATCACGGCAGAATCGGCGGGCAAAGTATGCCATGCCGGCCAGGAACAAAACGCCGCCGGCCAGGTTCAGAAATTGAGACATGAACGTGAATCGTCCATCGTCGTCCGTCATGGCCGGAAGCATCTCCGGCAGCAGCAGCGAGAAGACGCCGATCAGCCCACAGGCCACGGCAAGTAGCTTGGGCAGCGTCTGGACAATCGGTTTCTTTGCGAATCGCTCGGGCAGCCAGCTCATCGCGATGAGCGCCCCGCCGGTGAATTGGGCGGCGCTGTGCAGAAATACGAATTCCCGGCCCGGCGCGACACTGGCGTGGAACGCATCGAGAATGGACATGCTCAGCATCGCACACGCCGGCCACAGCTTGTATGCATTGCCTTCCTCGCCTTGGCGCATCAGGAGAAAACCCGCGATGCCCAGGCCCATCATACAGCCCAGTGTTTCGATGACGGCATGGAAGGCTTCGTGGTAGAGTTGCCAGGTCGCAGGAAAGCCGCCGGCTACTGAAATGAAGACAAAGGGAATAATGCCTGAGACAAGCAGAATGGCAGCGAACAGCAGATCGCTGTGCAACGAAACAGTAATACGTTTCACCAAGGGCATCTGGTCCAGATTCCTTATGATACTTCCATTACGGGCCACGTACCTGAGTTTATGTCACGTCCACCGGACCGCACGTGCGGTGTTTTGTCTCCTTCGGTATTCTTACTTCAGCTACTGGCAGATAATATCGGCGAATACCGCCCCTCTTATAACTTGCAGTCGGACATTTTTCGGTAACGACCGGCTCTGAAGATAAGGTGTCACCATGACAACAACGGTTCCGATAAGAAAGCCGATTGGCTGAGAGAGAAATGCCCGATGATTATTTTATTGCGGGACGATTTGAATGGGGACAGCCGGCAAGAGTCCTATCGAGGAACGGCGTTTCTGGTTTGTGGGCGTGCCGTCTTTGGCCCGAACAACCGTCTCTCGAAAGGCCTCGATGATCAGGTTGTCCGCGAAGCCGCTTGGCAGACTCTTATCGGCCTTCAACTGGAACGTTACTCCTGTGGGTGCAGCGGCCACGCTGTCCATGGTCAATCCTTCAGGTGGCTGGTTGAGCTGGAGCTGCACATCCTGCAAGCTCGCGCGTCTGCCGGTCTTAATCTGTACCTGGGCCGAGCCGCCCACGGGAATCCGCACGGGGGTCTCGCCGGCCAGCTCGACCGCCGGCACGCCCCATTTGGCCTTCTGGACGAACACCAGCAGCTCCTGCGCCGGCACTAAGTGCCGGTAGAGAAAGGCCTGCATGACGTCATCGGCGGCAACGGCCGGATGATGGATGGTCTGCCCGCCGATTTGGGCGAGGCCTTCCACTTGCAGGGCGACCGGCTCGTCGGGGGCGTTGGCGGGCGCCGTCACAGTTATGCGGACGCGGTTACGTCCGGCTGGAATCCGCGCACCACCCAGCTCGAAGTCCGTCGATGCGGCGCCGGATGACGCACCAGGCGGCGCGTCTTTCAATGCCAGCTCGATTTCGCCATCGAAGCCGTCCTTCCTCAAGGCGTGTACCCACACCGCAACAATACCGCCGGCCCGCATGCTCAGGCTCGACGGCGTCACGCGCAGCGCGAAATCGCCCTGGGCGGGAGCAATGCGCAGGCGATAGCCGTACGCCTGGCCGCCGTGGTTCTGAGAATCGGTGAGCTGCACGAAATATTCTCCGTCCTTCGGCAATTCGGCCAGCAGATACGAATCTGCGTGGTGCGTGAGCAGACCGTCGGCGTTCTCGTAGAGGTGATTATCTTCGATCATGTGATCGTCATTCCATGCCAGCACGTGGTTCGACAAGCTCACCACCCTTCCCTCGACAATCTCAGACCCCGAGCCTGTCGAGGGGTTGCCGGACGCGTCGGTCAGCCGGACCAGCGAATCCAGCGGCGAATTCAGCCGGCGGGCATAGACCTCGGCCGCTATTTTATCGCCGGCGCGGCCCTGAAAGCGAAACACATCGACGTCGCCCGCCCGGTTGATGCGCCCATTGATGATTTTGGGCAGCTCAATCTGCTGTGCATCCCGGGCGCCGTCGTTAGTCTCGATTTCATTGCAGTCCGGCAGCGTATCGACGGCGTAGGGGACGGAATTCGAGAACTGTTTTCCTTCATGGAGTGCCGTCCGGCGGAGACAATCGCCGCCGGGCCGGGTATCGAGCGGCAAGCGGGTGCGGGGCAGATTCCAGCCGGCAATCGAGGCGACAGTCTCGACGCCCTCCCTGCCGCCCAGCGGAAACATCCGTGTAATAAAGGGCTGCTCGCTGACCGCGATGCGATAAACAAAGTCCTCGCGCCCGCGATAAATGGAATCGCAAATCTCCAGTTCATATTCGCCGTCTTCGGGAATCTCGTAAAAAAGGACGGGGTCGGGATTGAAGCGGTAATCATCCGCGTAGGCCACTTCTTTGCCCTCGGCATTGTAGAAGGCCAGCGTAGCCTGGAACCAGCCGGGCACGGCGTCGGCCAGGTACGGGATCAGGCTCCGGGCGTGAACCTCCATCACGAGTTTCTGCCCGCGGCCGGCGCGTATGCGGAACCGATCGACGTCGCCCGGCATAATCTGCCCATTCAATACGACCGGCGGCTCGATGGGCTTCTCCTTTGGCAGATCACGCAAGCCGGGAATTCCTGCTTGTGCAGGAATGACGTCACCCCCGCGAAAGCGGGGGTCGGCGTTCGCTTGCCGGTTGTTCGGCTCCAGTTCGCGGACTTCCGGCAGCAGTCCCACCTGAAAGACCATCGGATTGGTCAGGCCGGTGGCGGTTCGCAGCCGCAGCTCGCGGTCGCCCGGCTCGGCATTGGGATCAATGGCCACTTCAAGCAGCACGAATTCGGAAATCTGCCTGTTCATTTGCAGCTTTTCTCGCGGGAAAAACAGAAGGCTCGCTACATGGGCCAGCTCCCGGAGGCTCTTATTCTCTATGTCGTACAACAACGGATGCTCCGGCAGCGATTGATTTTCGATTTTCGATTGTGCATTTTCGATTGTGGATTCTGTCTTCTGTCCTCCGTCCTCTGTTTTCGGTCCTGTGTCCTGTGTCTTGGGTCCTTCGCTCAGTTCCGCCAACCGTTTTTCACGAAGCTCTTTGAGACGTGCCAGGAGCAGCTTACGCTGGTCGGCGTTTATGTTTCTAACGGGGGGCATGTATTTGATGACCGAGCCGCGCACGCCCTGGCCGGAGATACGCACCTCGACAGCGCCTCTGAGGAACTGGCCGCCCACGGTGATCTGAACGGCCGAGCCTTGCTGCCCTCCGGCGGGATAAAGATAACCGACGTGCGGCTCACTGGCCACCTGCTGGCCCCACGCCGTCGCGACGGAAACGGTCAACGTTACCAACATCAGTTTCCGGATGTATGACATGATTCGACTTCCTGGATTTACATAATCTCCGTGAGGCGGCCGGGGTCGCCCTGGGCTGAGGGGCAGACCTGAAGCTCCATTCCGCGCGGGTTGGGCAGCGGGCCGTCGGGGTCGATGCCTAACAAGGTGTACATGCTGCCGATCAGGTCCCGCGGATGGACGGGACGCTGGGCCACCTCTTGCCCTTTTTCGTCCGAGGCGCCGACGATGCGGCCGCCCTTGAATCCGCCGCCGGCCACGAGGGCGCAGAAGCACTTGCCGTAGTGCGACCGGCCCCCGTTCCACGGGGCTTCCCACTGGACCTTGGGCCCTCGTCCGAACTCGCCGCTCCACCAGACGATGGTGCTATCGAGCAGGCCCATCTCGGCCAGGTCCGCCAATAGCGCCGCCATGCCGGCGTCCATTTCCGGCAGCTTGCGGCGCATCGCTTCGAAATGCTGCTTGTGGGTGTCCCAGCCGCCATAGTTGATGGTGACGTAGGGCACGCCGTGCTCGATGAGCTTGCGGGCCATCAGGCAGGACTGGCCGAACGTGTTACGGCCGTATCGCTGCCGGACCTCGTCTTTTTCCTGCGACAAATCGAACAGCTTGCGGGCGTCGCCGAACATCAAATTGTAGGCGTTCTCCTCGCATTGGTCGAATTTCTCGAACTGCGCATTTTCCGGCATGGCCTTGCCCAGGGAATCGAGGTTGTGGAGCAACTCGCGCCGGCTCCGCTGGCGGTCGTCGGTAATGCCCCGCGCCACGATGCCCTCGACGGCGAAAACCGCCTGATTGGGATCGCCGCCGGTGGCGAACGGTTTGTATCGCGGCCCTAAGAAACCCGCCTCGGAAAAACGGCCCTGGGGCTGGGTCAGTACGATATAGGGCGGAACCAGACCTTTGTAGCCGTGATCGTATCCCTTGAACATCGCCACGACGGCCCCGGCGCAGGGCCAGACTAATCTATCCGGCTCGCGCCCGGTCTGAGTGATGTATGCGGCGGTCTCGTGGCTGTTGTTGCCGTGCGTCATGCTGCGGATGATGGAGTACTTGTCGGCGTGTTGGGCCAGCAGCGGCAGCAGCTCACCGATTTGGACGCCGTCGGCGTTGGTAGCGATCGGCTTATTCAAAGGGCCGCAGTAGTCGTAACCCGCGTTCGGCTTGGGGTCGAAGGTGTCCAGATGAGACGGCCCGCCCCACATCCAGATCTGGATGACCGATTTGGCCTTTGCGGTCATGGGGTTCGCGGCTGACCCATCCCCAAAGCCTTCGGCTTTGAGGATGCCACCCGTCGCCAAAGCGGTTGCTCCAAGAAGTCCCTGTTTCAACACGTCACGCCGAGATTGTAGGGTGGGGCTCGCCCCACCATTGCGGAATCGGTGGGCTAAAGCCCACCCTACCTGTTTAATTTGCGTCTTGTCCATACGGCTATGTCCTCACTTGTCGTTTCAATGCCGGTATAGAAACTCCTTGCTGTTGATCATCACCCAGGCCAAATCGCTTACGGCCTGCCTCATATTGATTCCTTTAGTTTGAAAATACGCCTCCGCAACGGCCAGCTCGTCCGGCGTCGGATTGCGTGACAGGATGTTCAGATAGATCATGCCGATCAACATGCGGCGGTTGCCCTTGGCGATCTTGACCAATGCGTTCAGCCGGACGCTGCGCTCGATCTTGTCCTGGATATGGGTCGAATTCAGCAGGGCCAGGCGCTGCGCGTCTGAGGGCTGATTGTTGCGCTCGGATTCCAGGCCGGTATCGCGCGGCGGCCGGCCGAACATCTCGAGGAACTGGCTGCTGATGCTGCCGTCCGCCAGCTCGATGGAGCGATTCTCTTCCGGAATGAAGCTGAACGGCTCCGGAACGGCGCTGGAATAGCTCTCCTGTGTCCCGGAAATCCAGCACAAGGCATCGACCAGCACTTCCGCTTCGAGCCGGCGTGCCGGATAACACGCAAAAAGGATTTCAGCCTTGGGGCTGTCACTGCGCGGGATTGACGATTGCTGGTAGGTGTTGGAATTAAGAATCAGGCGGTAAAGATGCCGCAGGTCGTAGTGAGCTTTGACTAACTCTTGTTCCAGGTAGGTTAGCAGCTCTGGATGGGCGGGCGGATTGTCCGGGCGGATGTCGTCCGGCTCGTGAATGATTCCCCGGCCCAGCAGCCAGGCCCACACGCGGTTGACGATATTCCGCGCGAACCACGGGTTCTCCGGCGCGATCAGCCAGTCGGCGAAGACCACGCGGGGGTCTTTGCCTGCCGGAATCTGCACGGCAACACCATCGGGAAAGACGGCCTGCAAAGCCTCGGTCGGGGCCGGATCGAGGTAAACGATTTCTTCCTTCCACTCGGCCGTCTGCTTGTACGCCACGCGGGAGAAGAAAGCCTCCATGCCGGCTCGACGCTCCTTGGGCCAGTTGTCCATGCGCACACCCATGAACGTCAGAGCTACCGCCCCGGCAATGGCCGATCCGGCGCCGCTGCCGGAACGGCCCTGAATCGCACGGTAGAAGTTCACCTGCGGCACGCGAAAATTGCTGCCGCTCGAGGTCAATAGCTCGCGGGCGAACCGGTCGTATGGCATGTTGTTACGCAGACAATCGTGAATCCAGCGATGGTACGCCTGCACCGCGTTGGGCCACAGGTTGATGGGAAATTCCGCCTTGACCCGCAGCAGGTCACACCATTTGAGCGACCAGTAGTCGGCGAACTCGTCGCGCTTCAGGAGGGCGTCGATCAGCGCGGCCCGCTTGTCGGGCTGGGTATCTTTGAGGAATTCGCGGACATTCTGCGGCTCCGGCAGCGTGCCGATCACGTCGAGATACACCCGCCGGATAAAGACTTCGTCGGAGCACAGGTTTGCCGGCTCGATGCCCTGCTGGCGCCACGTCGGCATTACCAGGGCATCGATATCGTTGGCCACCGTGAACTTGGCGCCGCTTTCAAACTGTCCAAAGCGTTCCCGGGAACCATCCTGGGCACAAACAGGAACACAGAAGCACACAAGCACAAAAGCACAAAGCGTTTTCCTTATACTCTTATGTACCCGGGCCTTGATTTGCATGATCGCTGTCCTCAAATCCGTCTGCGTCGCCTGGTGGTGGATGCAAAATCGATCGTGAATATAATTGTAGCCTACGGTTGACTTTATGTCAATTGGAAACGCCGGGATTGCGGCCTTTGTAGTTGAGCTGCACGTAGTCCAGCTTAACGGATTCGGCCGCGTCGCCCTGAACCTCCACCATGATTTCATCACCGCTTGCGACGGCCACATCGGCGACGGTATGCGTCGTCCACTCGCCGGTGTCTTTTGAGGCAGACCAGGATGCGCCTTTCTGGACGCCGTTCACAGACAGACTAAACTGGCATCGCCCGCCCTTTTCGTCAGAGTACCGGACCTCGACGTTATAAAGGGCGCTGTCGGCTGTGTAAGGCTGGTCGAAGGGCGTGCGTATGCGCCCCGCGCCGGCTTTTGCCCGCCGGACGCTGAGCCTGTGGGAGGCGCTCCGGTTGCTGCGCTCGTCCACTGTAAAGTTGTCCAGCGTCTTGAAGTTCTCGGACTCAATCCGCACCGCTTTCCTCGGGTCTGTCGGGGCCGGGACCTTCTTATCGTCAAGCAGGTTCTTCAATTTGCCCAGGTCGGCATCCTCGTCTCCCGTCAAAAGGAAATACGTCATGGTTGCATCGGAGATATCCGCCCTTCCCTCGGCCTCCAGCCGAGTGAAGATCCATCGCAGGTCCGGATCGCTCGAATCCCGCAGCCAATGGTACAAGCTCCACTGCTGCGGCGCAGAGGTCCTGCCGACGCCGCCGGGATGGGCCAGGTTTGGATTGCCGTCCTTGATCTGGATCCAGTTGATCCCCGAGGGTATTACGTCCCGCTTGTTGTGGTTGTGCAGCGCCTGGTCGCTGCCGGCGTAGCCGTCGTTCCACCGGCTGTGGGAGATGCAATAGACGTACTTTCGTTTGTCCGGGTCGGATTTTTCTATGCCGAGATAAGGCACTTCCATCGGGCCGGCCAGCACGTAATACAGCGGATTATCCGCCGAGGAAGCGTTGATGGCGTTCCTGATGCTCTCGACGGCGCCGGCCAGATCTTCCTGACAGTCGAACAGAATCGAACGAGGAATCTTGTACCGTTCGGCCGAGCCTATGACGCTGGCGGCCATTTCTTTATAGAATCGCGGATCGTTCCGGGCCAGTATGTTGCTGTAGTCAATGTGCACCAGCCTGCCTGTCACGCCGAAGGCATCGAGGATGGCGATTGCCACGGGGAACGCCCCCCAGTCATCCTCATCGTTGTAGTTGCCGTCATGGCTGAAAGCGATTCGCCCCTTGAAGGTCTTTCCGTCGAAAGGTCCGGCGTGCGGGTACAGAACGGACGCGGAGAATAAGACGATAAGAATCGCCGTGACGCCTGAAGTTTTCATACGTTGCTCCTCATGAATGATCCCTGGTCAATTGCCTCGCCAGCCGGTCGCCTCAATGCGATTGAATTCCGCTTCGATGTCCCGGCCTTCGTAGAACCACAGCCCGCCGTGAAGATGCGCCGTTTGGCCCGGCTCCAGGTCGGGAAACTTCGGGTCCGAGTGGAAGCAGGGACAGTCCTTGTTGCCCCAGGGGCGGTGACAGCTCTGCCAGGCGGTAATGATCCAGCGCTTGCCGTCGCCCGAGCGGCACGCCACATAAGGGTTCGTGAAGATCTTGTTCTCATTGCTCTGCTGCTCGAAACCGGCGGCCATCTTCGTCATCACACAGTTTTGTATTCGCAGATCGCTCAGCCGCTGCGTTGTGCCGTTTCGCAGCCACATCTCCATGAGCACGGCCCCTTTTGCCGGCTTGACGTTCACGCCGAACGCGATGCCGTTGGGAAGCTCCCGCTCGATGTCCAGCGCGCCGTTCGAGCCGCGTTTCCATTCCAGCTTCGGCAGCGTAATATCCTGTTTCGTCCAGATTGTGTCGATGTGCGTATGGGCCAGATAGGTCAGGCCCAGGTTCGACCAGATCGCCTCGGGGACATCGACGACGACGTAACTGTCGCGGTCCCAGGGTGTAAAGACGCTGAACTTCGTCTCCCGCTGCGGGTCGATTGCGCCTTCGAGAAAGCCGATTCGCGGATGCCGCCCTCCCGGATAGGGCAGCACCGTCAGAGTCTCAGTTTTGTTCGGCTCAGGACGATTGTCTCGCCGAATGTCAAGTCTGTTCGTCGCGGCGACTATTTCACCGTTCGCCAGACCCGTCGCGGCGGTTATCTCTTCGTTCGTGAACTGGTGGTACCAGACCATATTCGCCAGCCAGTATTTCAGCTCATCATCATTCCCCGGCCGGCGAAAGTTGTCCCCACCATCCTTCTGGCCGGCAGCAGACGCAACCACAAAGAACGCGACGATACCGAGTATTTGAATAGCTCTGTTCAGCATTGCTATTGCTCCCCTTCGGCAATCAGCTCAGGGCCGGACTGCAATGCAAAACGAGCCGCCGATTCGGCGTGAATCCGGGTTGTATCAAACAGCGGAACCTGAACATCCCGCTGGTCAAGCAGCAGATAAATTTCCGTACAACCTAAAATGATTCCTTCGGCGCCCCCTGCAACGAGATTTTGCATAATCCTGCAAAGATTCTTTTTTGAAGACGGCTTCACCTGGCCGGTGCAAAGCTCCCCATAAATCGTACGGTCAATAACATGCCGCTCGTCCCGGTCCGGTATGATCACCTCAAGGCCGTGCTTTTGGACCAATCTTGCCTTCCAGAAATCATCCTCCATAGTGAACCGCGTTCCGAGCAGTCCCACTTTTTTCAGGCCGGCCGCCTTGATTTCTTCGGCGGTCGCGTCGGCAATGTGCAGCAGGGGGATTTTGATGCTCCGTTGCACCTCGTCCGCGACTTTGTGCATCGTATTGGTGCAGATAACCAGGACATCCGCTCCGGCGTTCTGGAGTCCGGCGGCGGCTTCAATCATCAATCCTGCGGCACGCGGCCAATCGCCCTGCTCCTGAAGCGCAGCTATTTCCGCAAGGTCAAGGGAGTGCATGACAATTTTGGCGGAATGAAGCCCGCCGAGCTTGTCCCTGACGAGCTCATTGATGATGCGATAATACTCAAGAGAGGATTGCCAGCTCAGGCCGCCGATAAGCCCTATCGTTTTCATGCGTTTGCCGCTCACAATTCGTGGCTGAAGCGAACGCGGCGAATATCCTGCTCCAATCCGGTAGGAACCGTGAGCGGCCCGTACAGCTCAGGCCGCCGCGTTTTAATCCAGCGCACGCCCGTACAGTTGTCTCGCAAGGATGCCTCCAGGTCGGCCACGACCATATCGTCATCGGCCTTCCACGTCTCTTTGATGATTCGCCCGTAGGGGTCCAGGATCATGGCGTTCCCGGTCCGGACCTCGTCGCCGTCGATTCCGACGCCGTTGCTGAAAATCAAAAACAACCCGTTGTCATGCGCGCGGGCCGGCAGCCACGTCAGAAGCCACTGGCGCCCTTTCGGGCCTTTGAACTCGGCCTCGATGGCCTGCGGATTTGCCTTTCGATTGTCCCACAGCGATTTCTCGATCAGGCCCATGCAACAAGGGCTGGGCGTCTTGCAGCCGCCGGTCTGGTGCGGCGCCAGCAGAATCTCCGCTCCTTTCAATGCGACGATGCGGACGTTCTCGCCGATATTATTATCGTAGCAGGTGAGCACTGCGACGCGGGCTGTCCCCCCGGAGGCCGGCTGCGGCATGTCGAACACGGTGTATTCCGATCCGCACGAGAGGTACTCGCTGATGAAGGCGTGAATCTTGCGGTGCCGTTGAAATCCGCCGCCGGGCATCGCAACCACATAAGTGTTGTACATTTTCCCGTCGTCGGCTATCTCGACAAGCCCTGCCCCGATGGTCATGTTGTATTCCTTTGCTAAGGCCATCAGAGCCTGCGACGAGGGCCCATGGGGCACCGGCTCGGCCAGGGCCTGCACCTGTTCACGCGTGAGTCTCCGCAGAAACCAGTAGCCGGTAATGCAACATTCCGGGAATATGATCAGCTCAACCGGTCGCGTGGCGTGGCCGGACTCGGCGGCCTGTCCGCCGGACGATAGGCGGGCAAGCCTCACGAACGCGGCGATCCTGGCAAGATTCGCCTGCTTGTCGCCGGCCGCGTGCTCGAATTGAACGCTTGCAACACGAATATTTCTCATCATTCCGATAATACAACATGCCTGCGGGTCCCGCAAGGGATGGCCAGGCCCATTTTGAAAGCACTCACTTATTCTGGTTGTCTGCCAAATGGCGGGACGCGATAAACCGTTGATGAGGTTGGCGAAGTTGCGAGCAGTGGCGCCGGAAAGGCTCAGCATGAAAGTCCCGAATTTGAGATTATTCTTGACAACCGACGCCCTAATAAGGTATAATGATTGATAATACAGATAGACGGACGGAGTGTAACACCATAGACGCTCACTGGAGGGGCTGGGGGCAGCAAGAGAATAGGGTCGCAGGAGGGATTCTACTAAACGTCAAGACAGCAGTTGCAGTGCAGTAAGCATTGCAGAAATATAGAGTGTGAGGACGAATCGAAAGAAACAATTATCGTTTTTTTTTAAGGGGATGGGTCATGAAAAGCATAACAAGAAAACTAAGGGGACAGTACTTCAGAGAGGCGGTCATATACTTCCTGACGTTCTGCCTGGTTCTGAACACGTCGCTTCCGGCCGTGATGGCTCTGGAGTCGGGTGACGTGATCAGCTCGTCCGGCGCCGCCGTCACCATGTGGGGTGATCACACGATCATAGACACCGACCACGGCGCCATCATCAACTGGAACAACTTTAATACGAGCGCCACTCAGAGCGTCACGTTCAATCAGTCTCTGGGCGGGGAGCTGAGCAGCCTGTCGGCCGTGCTGAACAGGATCAACTCCGGAGCCGTTCCGACGCAGTTCAACGGCGCTCTCAACGCTAACGGGCACGTTTTTATCGTGAACCCCGCCGGAGTCATCTTCGGCGCCGGCTCGATGGTCGATGTCGCTCAGTTGGTCGCTTCAAGTCTTGATATTGCGGACGGGGATTTCCTTGCTGGTAACTATGAGTTTCATGCCGGCGGGGCAAACGGCGCCGTCATCAATAACGGCGCCATAAGCGCTTCCGAGGGTGCGGCGCTTATCGGCAAAAGGGTGCTTAATGCCGGCACGATAACGACGGGCAACGGCGGTTTTGTCGTGATGGCCGCCGGCGACAGGGTGCTGCTCGGCGAGCCCGGGAGCAAAATTGTCGTTGAGATGGACTCGGTTACACCGGCTGAGGAAGGAGACGGTACCGTTGTTAACAACGGCCAAATTTCGTCTCCCGCCGGAACAGTCGTTCTTGCTGCCGGTGATATCTTTTCGGTGCCGCTGCAATCGCAGCTTCGGGTCAATTCAGGTACTGTTGAAGAACCTGTATATGAGGTTGCCGATCAGCCGGTAAGAGTTGAGTCAGGAATTGGAGCCGTCACCCAGAGCGGAACCATCAACGCCGATGGTATTGACGGCGATGGCGGAAGTGTTGTCCTGACTGCCGGTGATGAAGTCATTCTCGGTGCTGGCAGTTCTACAACCGCCAACGGCGGCACCAGCAACAGCGGCGCCAACGGAGGCGAGGTTGTGGCGTATGCGTCTGAAGTGTACGCGGACAACGCCCTGGTTGATTTCCAGACCGGCGCGCAAATCGAGGTTACCGGAGGCTCTCCTTCGGACCCCGCTACAATAGATGCCGGCGCGACGTTTGAAGGAGGTCTTGCGGAATTAAGCGGCGACCACCTGTACTTTAACGGTTCCGTTGACGCGACGAGCCAGTCTTATGTGGCTCCCGATCCGGCAAACCCCGGCTCGACGATAACGGTCACGCCGGAAGGCGGCACGTTGCACATTGATCCGGTCAGCCTGACTCTTGCGGATGGTGCGATACCCGCGGGCGGTGCAGCCATCGATACGTTCTATGAGAAAGAATTAGAGGCTTACTCGCAGGCCGGCATAGATACTATTCTCGAAGCCGATTATGACATTACCGTAGAAAACATAAGCGACGGGTACATTGATGGTGGCACCGGTGACATCGCACTTCGTACGATTTACAATACCGGCGACATCGAATTTCTGCCGGCGACAATCGGCGGCGCGATTAACACCATCGTCCGAACCGTCGGCGGCGGCAACATCTACATGCTGGCCGGCAGCGGCGGCATCAAGACCGGCAGCCTGCAAACATACGAAGACGGCGGCAATCCCGGCCGGATCCGGATATTCACCAACAATGGCGGTGACATCCAGACGGGGGCTTTGCTGGTGGATGGCGGCAACGACGTGGAAGTTTCCGTCATTGCCTCGGGCAACCTGACGATTAACGGCAGCGTTGTGACCAGTACCAACAAGGTCCCTTCTAAGGAGGATCAGGTAGGTACGGCCTATGTATGTCTTGTCTCGGATAATGGCAGTGTGAACATTCTGGGTGCTGTTCAAGTAGAAGCTCATGGCAAGCAGGAAACGGTCGCGCGGATTCACATTTGTGCGGACAACACGGTGACCGTGCATACCGGTAGCGACAGACTTCAGGCTACAGCTAAAACATCGAGTGCAGGAACCGCCGACGCCACCATAAGAATACACGCCGCTTCGAGCGAACCAGGGGCTATTTCGATCATCAGGAGTAGTGGCGATCCGATTCGGATTCAAGCCTATACCAGCGGGTCGACGATTAACCAGGATTTCACGGGCGCTGAGGTTGACAATGAACAAACGAGCGGTGGTTCTCACGTGCTCGTACAAATCGCGGATACCTGGCTGGAAGCATGCCCCGATTGTCCGGCTCCGCCGGATATGCCGCCGCCCATCGAGCCGCCCCAACATTCTCCGATAGCGGTTGACGATGATTACGTGATGAACAAGGGTGATATCCTGCTGATTATCTTAGACGCCGACGGCGTGCTGACCAATGACTACGATCCTGATGAGGACATGATTATTGCCTTGCTGCTTGGCAGCGGGGACACGACCAAGGGCGGCACGGTGGTCCTTGACGAGAACGGTGGTTTTACATACACGGCGCCCACGGACAAGCAATTTGACACCTACGGCAGCGACGCAGGAGGCGATTACGCGTTGTTTACCGACAGCTTCGAGTATAATCTTCAGGATGAAGGCGGTCTGAACTCCAACTCGGCGACCGTTACAATTACCGCGAAGAATTACGTCCCGGTGGCCCAGGCGGACAGCTACGACGTAACCCACAATGTGAACCTGTCGCCGGCGGCCGGCCAGGGTATCATTACAGGTGTTGTCCCGGCGGTCAACGGCGACACGGATGCAGACGGCGACACGCTGACGCCGTACCTGTCGGGCGGTTTAACTACAGGATCAACGGCTTTAGGCGGTACAGTGACGTTGAATTCCGACGGCTCGTTCAGTTACGATCCGCCGGTCGACACAGTGGGCACCGACAGTTTTACGTACTACGCCAGCGACGGTTATAACAACTCGACGCCCGTCGAGGTGACCATCGACGTGACCAATACCGTGCCCGTGGCCCAGGCGGACAGCTATAACGTCGTTCACAACGTGGACCTGTCTGCACCGGTTGACCAGGGCATCATTACAGGCGTTGTCCCGGCGATCAACGGCGACACGGACGCGGACGGCGACACACTGACGCCGTACCTGCTCGGCGGCTCGACCTCCGGAACGACGGACTTGGGCGGCACCATAACGCTGAATCCCGACGGCTCGTTCACTTACAATCCGCCGGCCGATATGGTGGGAACCGACAGCTTTACATATTACGTCAACGACGGGTACGACAATTCGGCGCCCGTTCAGGTTTCAATCGAAGTGGGTAATACCTCGCCGGTGGCCCAGCCGGACAGCTACAATGTGCTTCACAACGCAACGCTCTCAACCGAGGCCGGCCAGGGCATCATCATCGGTGTTGTGCCCGCGGTCAACGGCGACTCGGATGCGGATGGCGACGCACTGACGCCCTATCTGCCCGGTGCTCTGACGACGGGACCTACAGCTCTGGGCGGCACAGTGACATTGAATCCGGACGGCTCCTTCACGTACACCCCGCCGACCGACACGGTCGGCGCCGACAGCTTCACCTACTACGTCACGGATGGATACAGCAGCTCATCGGCCGTCCAGGTGACGATCGATTTAACCAATACGCTGCCCGTGGCTCAGCCGGACAGCTACACTGTGGGCTTTGATACATCGCTTTCTCCGGTGGTCGGCCAGGGTCTCATCGTGGGCGTTGTCCCGACGGTGAACGGCGATTATGATTTGGACCCGGGCGATTCATTGAGCCCGTATTTACAGGATGGTTTGACTTCAGGGGCGACGGCTCACGGCGGCACGGTGACGTTGAACCCCGACGGCTCCTTCGCTTATACGCCGGCATCAGGCTGGGAGGGTGCCGACAGCTTTACGTACTACGTCACCGATGGCTACGGCAATTCGGAGCCGGTTCTGGTGACGATGCTCGTCGGTGAGGCGCCTCCGGTGCCCGTTATTCCGTCCATACCGGCTGCACCGGGTCTTGAGCCGGTGAGAATCGAAATGTCGGGTTGCCCGGCTTTGATGGTCTGGGCCGCGGCGGAGCTTGGAGTTAACGAAAGCGCACTTCAGATTCGGATCGCGAGCGGTCTGGCTTCCGGCATGGCTATACAGCCGTGTGATGCATGCACGAGTCTCAAGCAGGCTGCTACAATCCTGCAGGATTCCGAAGGGGCGCACATAGCGGCTCTGGCGCAGGTTGTCAATGAGCTCGCCTCGAACACGGCGCCGCCGACGGAGGAACAGATGGCTTCCATTGCCAGCGCCATAGCGATGAACGTCGGAGCCGACAATCAGTATGCCGTGGCCGGACAATATCTCGATGCCCTGGCCAAGTACGTCGGCATCTTGAACAACCAAATGGGCTTCTCGACAGCCGAGTCTATACAACTGGCCACCGACAAGTACGTTGGCCCGTTGGCTGAGGGTCAGAACGCCGGTGTGGCTGCCTACGTTGCGGCCAGGCTGGCTGCCTTGGGAGGATGATGAAAAGGTACAGGGCGGGCCCACGCGCCTGCCCCGGCAACCTAAGTGCTATTGTTTTCCAGGTTTGAGATTGCCGCCGGGGGCTAACCGACTATCCCCACCCCCGGCGGCAACTCTGTTTTTGGGAACCTGCCGATTGCACAACGGCTTGGCGTTGGTAAGATATGCACAAACGTAGCCCACAACGGGCATAGGCGAACCTCAGCTTTCGACGGATGGCCGAAAGTATCTCATGGGAGACGAACATGAAGATCTCAAAAGCAAGCGGACATATTGTGATGGCGCTGGGGTGCGCCGTCTTGTGCCTGTCTGGATGTGGAACTCCTGAAAAAAAGCCGGCACCGGTGGGTGGCAGCCTCAAAGGCGAAGCCTTTGGGGATGGTAAACGCGCCAATCACCATCCCCAAGCTGCGCTTGAGGCTGCCACCCGGACGGAGACGACGGTCATGCCGGAAGAAACCGATGAGATTCTTGCGAATCCCGGCATGGGCTGGGAGACCTTCCACCGGACTCGCGACAAGGACCAGAGCCTGCCGGAGTGGATTCCTTCGACTATCCACTACGCCCGCTGGGGGTGGGACACGCTTGAGCCGGAGCCGGGCAAGATCGACTTTGCGTTTCTCGATACAGTGCTGGAAGAAACCCGGCAGGCGGGCCAGCGGCTTGCGTTTCGCGTGATGTGTTGTTCCACCCGGCCGGGCGCCCCCTATCATCCCGCTTGGCTCGCCGACGTCGGCGGCAGGGTACTTCTGAGTGACTACAGCGATACGAAAGACCTTGCCATCCCCGATCTCGATGACGCCGTCGTATTGGAGCGGCACCTCGATTTCATCAGGCGATTAGGCGTGCGCTACGACGGCCACCCCGATATCGACCACGTGGACCTCGGCACAGTCGGCTGGTGGGGCGAGTGGCACATGAGTAGCTCCAAAACCGGCAGGATGCCGACGGTGGAGAATCGCCGGAAGATCATCGATGCCTACGCGGCCGCCTTTCGAAAGACCCCGCTGCTGATGCTCATCGGCGGCCGGGAAGACCTGACCTACGCCGCCGAGCGCGGCGCCGGATGGCGGGCGGACTGCCTCGGTGACATGGGCGGCTTCTCGAAAACCTGGTGCCACATGTGTGACGCGTATCCCAAGCTGATCCCGGAAGCGGGAGTGGGCGACCTCTGGAGGACGGCGCCGGTCGCATGGGAGAGCTGCTGGGACATGCGGCGGTGGGTGAAGGATGGATGGTCGCTGCGATATATCTTCAACTACGCGCTGGCCCTGCACGGCTCGTACCTGAATAACAAATCTGCTCCGCTGCCGGAGGACCCGAATGTCCGGCCGGAGATCGAACGCTTTCTAAAGCGGCTCGGCTACCGTCTGGTGCTGCGGGAATTGAAACACCCCGAACGTGCAAAACCGGGCGGTCCCCTCATGTTGACAATGAAGTGGCAGAACGTCGGCTCGGCGCCGTGCTACCGGCCTTACCGCGTGGCCTACCGCCTGACGGACCCGAACGGCTACGACAAGACGCTCGTGGGAAACATCACCGTTGAAAAGTGGATGCCCGGCGAGGTCGAGACATTTACCGAGGAGTTTATCAAGAATCCTCCCGACCTGCCGCCCGGCCCAGTCGTTGACGTTATCGACCGGGTGATGCTGCCGCGGGATATTCCCGCCGGGACGTTTCGCCTGGCGGTGGGGATTGTGGGTGAACAGACCTTTGAGCCTGTAGTCCGGCTCGGCATAAAAGGCCGCACCGACGACGGGTGGTATCCGCTGAGCGAGATCAAGGTCTCGGATTGAACGTCGGGTGGATGGCCCGGGCCGAGGCAAAATCAGGCATTTAGGTCTTGATTATCGGCCCTAAATGCGTTATACTCGATGCTCGTTCCTTGGTACTCGACGAGAATCAAAGAGATTTCTATCATGAACCGGCGAAGAGCATTTACCTTAATCGAGCTGCTGGTGGTGATTGCGGTTATTGCCGTGCTGATGGCGATCCTGCTGCCGGCCCTGCAAAGAGCCAAAGAACAAGCCAAACGGATCGTTTGCTCGAATAATCTCAAGCAGATTGGCACGAGCATGCACATGTACGGCAATGAAAACGACGGCAAGCTCCCGCTCAATGCGGCGGGAAGCTGGCTCTGGGACGTTTCCTACGCCACGACCGATTACATCATCGCCACCGGCGGCGATAAGCAGACGTTTTATTGCCCCGCCGACCCGACAAAAACAGCCGACATGATGAATCTCTGGCAGTTCAGTCAGAATGCCTCGCCGGAGTCACGCCCCGGCGTGATTGCCGAGCCGGAAACCGGCCGGGAGCAGCAATTCCGCGTGACCGGTTATTTCTGGATGATGGACACGCGAACGGGAAGGTCCTACCACCCACAGGGAACTCCAAAAAAAGACTGGGTTAAGACGCTCAACTGCGCCAAACCGGTCGAGACCGAGCTTGTGCTCGATGCGACGCTCAGTACGGGAGTCGATCCCAAGACGGCCAGCTTCGTCGAGGTGCGCGGCGGCACGTGGAGCCGTTGGCAAATCTTCGATCGCACCAACCATCTGACGCAGGGCGACAGGCCCGCCGGGGCCAACATCATCTTCGTCGATGGCCACCTCGACTGGCGGCGGTTCACCGAGATGCAGGTCCGCGTTTCACCCCCGTTTCACTGGTGGTAGAAATCTCAAGTGTGGCCTTCTTCAGGCAGAAGGAATACAGGCCGCAATCCAGGCCGGAATACAGCAGCCACATTGTTTTGCCGTCGGCACTGATCCACTTGGCGGGAAATCGGTGATGATACGTCCGGCAGTCCTGCCCATTCTTGACCGACCAGTGGTCGTCGTAGTAAGCGGTTGACCATGGCCCCCACGGCTCAGGTGCCTCGAAGACGCCCAGGGCGGCGGTGTGTGTTACGTTCTTGCCCGTCAGGTGAGACGTCGCGAGGATATAGCGCCGCAGGGTCGCGTTGTAGGTGAGCGCGATGCGCTGTGTCCCCTTCGGGTCGGTGAAGATGGGCTTTCGCTTCGTGATGTCCTGCGACCAGAGAGGCTTGCCGTTCTCATCGAGGCCGGCGAAAAAGTCGTAGCGGGTCCTTTTCATGACGCTGTCCTTCTTCACGCGGGCCATCACGATATCGGGTGAATAACCGTACGCGCTGTCGTTCGCCTGTGAAGCGATGTAAACGTAGTCGTCTCGCGCGCCTTGGTAATCTTCGCCGAACTGCACAAACGCCGGGCAGCCGAATGTGTCCGAAAAGTGCCAGTCCGCCCAGGTCCAATTGACGCCGAGGTTCTTCGAGACAGCCAATCGAGCGTTGGTGAAATCGTCGGAGCCCGGCGGCTTGTAATTTCTCACAAACATGTACAGAACGCCATCGACGATAATCATGTCACTGGCCTTGATGCCCGTCGAGCCTCCGCCCATCGGCGTGTCGGCGTCGCTCTTGAAATTCTCGGCGCGAAAGTCCGGCGGGTCCCCGAAAACTCGGGCAAAGCCCAGCGACAAATCAGGGGCCTCTTCGGTAAAACCCTTGCCATCGCAAAAGGCCGTAATCTGAAGGTTGTCACTGACCCAGGCAATGGGCCAATTGTCGCCGCTTACGCACCCTTCCATTATCAATACGTCCGGATCCCAGGTGAGCCTGGTGATGACTTTGCTGGCCGGATACGGAGCGCCCGAACCGGTGAGGGACGAACTACCTGAGGCCGATGATAACCAAAGAATCAGACTCAACAGAATTGCGGACGACTTGTTCATTTCCGTTTCCTTTCTTTGCGGGTCTTAACTTCCAGAGGCACGTCATTTTTCTGCGGCGCGCCGGGCGTGCTGCGGCCGTCACGTTTATATTTCTCAAGAAGCTCCCTCAGCTCTGCGGCCTTCTGCGGCTGCTCGGCGCAGAGGTTGCGACGTTCGGCCATATCCTGGCGCAGGTCATACAATTCGCACGGCTGATTGTGAGGCTCGTAGCCTCGCTCCTTCCTGAACCAATCGGGCTCTTTGTTATCGTCTCCGGTTTTCCAGTCGATGAGCACCCAATTGCCTTTGCGGATGGCGAAATGGCCCTTGGCGCTGTGGTGAACAGTCGCCTCGCGAATCGGCCCGTCGAGTTTCTCGCCAAGCAGTGCCGGAAGAATGTTATAGCTGTCTTCGCCTGCGTTTTCCGGCAGCCTGACGCCGAGCATCGCCGCCACGGTGGCCATGAGGTCCACGTGGCAAATGGTTTCGCTGCTGGAGTGGCCGGGTTGAATCCTGCCGGGCCAGCGCGCGATGAACGGCACGCGATGCCCGCCCTCCCATGCGTCGCGCTTGGCCCCTCGCAAGGGCCCCATGCTGTAGTGCTGATAGAGCTGGATGCGGTCATAAGCGCCCGGCCTGACCTCGCCGGTGATTTCAGGGCCGTTGTCGCTGGTGAAAACGAGAAGCGTATCCCCAGCCACGCCCGAACGCTCCAGCACGTCCATCACCTGGCCGACCGTCCAATCGACCTGCACCACATAGTCGCCGTATTCGCCCGCCTCACTCTTGCCCTTGAATTGCGGCGCCGGCACAACCGGGTAGTGCGGCGCGGTCAGCGGGAAGTAGAGAAAGAACGGCCTGCGCGGTGAGGCTTTGGCCGCATCTTCGATATATTTTACCGCCCGCCGCGTCAAGTCCGGCATGATGTTGACCCACTCCCAGCCGGGCAGCATAGGGCCGGGACGATTGAACTGCGGCCGGTTGGGCACGCTCGGGATTCCGACGGTGCGGTCGTTCTCGATGTAACAATACGGCGGGTAATTCGGAACATCCGTGCCGAAGTAATAGTCAAAGCCGCGCGAGGTGGGACCTTCGAGGATGGGCTTGCTGAAATCCACGTTGCTGAGCCGGTCGGCGCCGCTGGCAGGTGCTTTGCCATCCTTTGTGGGCCATTTCCAGCCGAGGTGCCACTTGCCGATGCACGCGGTGGCGTAGCCGTTCTGCTTTAACAGGGCTGCGACGGTCAGCCGATCCGGGTCGATGAGCGTCTCACCCCACGGTTCTAACACGCCGCGCTGAAGCCGGCTGCGCCAGCAATAGCGGCCTGTCAGAAGCCCGTAGCGCGTCGGCGTGCATACAGCCGAGCCTGAGTGAGCGTCGGTGAATAGCATCCCCTGCGAGGCCAGCCGGTCGATATTCGGCGTTGGAATCTTTCCGTCCGGATTCAGGCACCGCACGTCGCCATAGCCGAGATCGTCGGCTAAGATATACACAATATTGGGCGTCTGAGGCGAAGCCGTTTCCGCTGACGCATCCCGTGCCAGAGAAGGCAGCGCGGACACGACCGCGCCCGCCGCCTTGATGAAATCCCGACGATTCAGTCCGTTCATACCGCACACCTTTCACAATAACGCAATTCGCCCGGCGGCTCGTTTCCTATTGTACAATGCTTTACATCCAGTAGTATAATGAATGGCCGAACCAGGTAAAAAAAGACCCAGGGCTGTATTGAAAGGCAGGACGAACGATGAGACTGTACCTGTTTTCACTGTTTACAATTTGTCTGTGCATGGGCTGCGGGGCCTCGTACAGCGTTGAAATCAACGGCTACGCGGCGAGCGGTCAGAGCCTGCAAATCCCGCAGGCCGCATCGATCTGCGTCGTGACCGACGGCAACACGCCCAACCCGATTCTCGAAAAGGAAGTCGGGGTGAAAATCGAAAAGCTCCTGGCGGAAAATGGATACAACGTCAGCCAGGATAAAGCGGACTATTTTCTTCGTTTCAGCTATGGAATCGACGCCGGCCGGACCGTTACGGAGGCGATACCCATCCACCACCCCATGTTCTATGATGAATATCCCTTCTCTGGTTTCTACGGGCATGGCTACACCACGTACATGCCCTATTCCGAGGTCATCCATACGCGATGGCTTGTACTAAGACTGTACGAAGGGCAGGCACACGGGCCCGCCCCTACAAACGCCAAACCTTTATGGATCGGCGAGGTCACCAGCGCCGGAACCAGCTCGGATCTGCGGGAGCTGCTCAACTACATGCTCGTTGCCGCCTTCGAGCACTTTGGGCAGGACACACGCAGACAAATCTCCACAGCCATATCGCCAGGCGACGAAAGAGTGCTCCGGCTCACGGAGCCGTAAAAAGTGCTGCGTTCCGCGTTCCGCGGGTGGCATCCTCAATCGCATCGTAGGGGCGGCCCCTGTGGCCGCCCTATGAATGGGCAACCACACAGGGTTGCCCCTACGGAACCGTAAGTCACCCCCGCGCAAGCGGGGGTCATGGCCGAGGGCTATAGTTTCCCGGCAGACCAGAGAATAGCGCGTTTTATCAATTGAGGGAAGTTGGGATTTTCATACGCCTTGGAGTCATGGCCCAACTGAATCGTGCAGACCTTTGACTTGCCGTACTGCCGCACCCAGGCGATGGTTGTGTCGCTGGCCTCATGATCGGTGGTCAGCAGGACGTGATTATCCTTATCGAACCAGCAGTTCTTGTACCCTTCGTCGTGAATTGTAAAATCGCTCATGCCCTGCGTGATCGGATGATTCTTGTCGGCTACGTGAACGTTCATATCGATATCGTGCAGGTAAGTCCCGGCCTTCTGGAGGGCGCCGCCCTCCGTTGCCTCTTTCGAATAATACTTCGTGCCGGTGATCTTCCTGAACTCAGGCCAATCCTGGTACGCGCACATCGTATGATGGAGCACGACGACCCCGACGCCCCGGTCCAGCAGCGCCAGGAGGTTCTTGCGGCGCTTCGGCGAAATCTCCTGTCCCATGTTGTAGAAGACCATCACGTCGTAATCCCAGCCCTTTATGTTCTCGAACAGCTCGCTCTGGTCCTTTTGGACGGACTCGGTGTAATGAATCTCCTTGATGCCGTCGAAAATCTTGAAGAACGGATCGTGCTCGAAGGCGTGCCCGCCGGTGATGACCACGACCTCAAGCTGTTTCTTTACCTGCTCAGGGTCCAGCTCCTGGATTCGGATATTCCGCCAGCGGACCTGGTAGGGCTGAAAGTTCTTGCCCAGGCCGTGAACCTGAAGGGCGATGATTCCTTTTGCTTCCATCGAGTCCTTCAGGTCGGCACAGGGAACATCGTTCACCCAGGTCTTGATCGAGCTTCCGCGACATTCGATTCGGTACTTGTTCCACTGGTTGTCCTTGAAGGCCTTGCTCGCGGCCGGATCGCCGCTCACGTCGGCCACGAAGAACGCCCGCCGGGCCTCGTCGTAAATCCCGCCGCAGGTCCCCGTCTTGGCGGCGGCGATTTCAACCTGGTAGCCGTGGACGCGGTCGGGCGGATTCACTCGCGTACGGGGCTTGCCGTCGGGGCCTTGAAAGACGAAGAACGTCGGAGCGTCGCAAACCCGGCTGCGAATCTGCACGCCGGAATTCAACGCCGGATCGCATTTGACCTCAAGCTCCAGGATGAAATCTGCGTACTCTTTGTCCGTGCACAGAAATGTGTTGGGGCTGTCCTTGACGGCGGTTCCAACGATCGCGCCATCCTCGGCGGTGTACTTCGCGAAGCCGCTGTGCACGCTCCAGCCGTTCAGGGTCTTACCGTCAAATAAATCCACCCACTGTCCGGCGTACGCCCCGGCCGTGAGCGACAACAGCATCAGCATACAGATTGACATCTTCTTGAACATTTTCCCATACTCCTTTCTCAAAGGCTTAATTTGCATTTGCCGCTATTTTAGGCAAATGACGGCAGAAAGCAAGCGTTTCGGCAAGAATCTCGACAATACCGTGCTCGGACCCAAGAGTGCGTCATCTCGACTGAAGCCGAAGGCGGAACGGAGAGATCTGTTTAAAATAGATTCCTCCATTGCGTCCCAACTTGCGTTGGGACTCCAGTCGGAATGACAACGGATAGGAGCCTCAAGCTGAGGACAATTAATATGGAATGAGCGCCGTCAGAGTCTTCTTACCAAGCCTATAACGACGGCCTCGATTCGGCAGTTGTCGGAGTAGATGGGCTGGAAGTCGTCGTTGGCCGGCTGCAATCGGGCGCGGTCCGGCTCTCTGTAGAACCGCTTGAGCGTAGCGTTTTCGTCATCCACGATAGCGATGACCAACTGGCCGTTCTCGGCGATGCGGCTCCGGCGGCAAATCACGTAATCGCCCTCGCGGATGTCCTCGTCGATCATGCTGTTGCCGGTCACTTCGAGGGCAAACAGATCGTCGCCGTCGCCGAAGCAGGACGTCAGCGAAAGGCTCTCGATATTCTGGACCGCTTCGACCGGCGCGCCGGCCGCTACCTTGCCGGCTAACGGAATCCCTGCTGGCGTGGCACGGGCTTCCAGCCCGTGAAACACATGGCCAGGATGGCCATGCCACTGGGATGGTCGCACCATAGGACCACAAGGGACGTTCCGCCTGTAGGGGCAACCCTGTGTGGTTGCCCAGGGCGGGCACGCGGGCCTGCCCCTACTAAGCAATTCGCACGCTGCCGGGCTGAGCGTCAAAGAGCGTGCCTTGTTTGACGAACCGCACAGCAGCCCCTTTTTTCGCAGCTCCGCGATATGCTCGAATATGGTGCTTCGGCTTATCTTCAATTCGGCGGCCATTTCGCCGAACGTCGGGGAATAGCAGCGATTCTCTTGAAAACCGGCGACCATCTTTAATAACTGGAGCTGCCGGGGGGTCAGTTGCGCCGAAGGAGCGGCTGTGTTCAGGTGCATTTCTTACTTTCTCCGTGTGACCGTCAGTAGGCTCATCAGGGCCGGCTGTTCGTTCTACGTTCGGCGTTCGGCGTTCGGCGGTGCGGCACGCGGCACGCAGCACGACGCACGACGGGGCGCCCAGCGCCACGTCCCGTAGAGTGCGCCTCAGGCCGAATACGACCGCGGCGACCTCAACCGCCGAGGCCAGCAATCTGGCCAGAGGATTCGGCAAGGCGGAGTCCTGCGGCCCCCGCGTCTTCCTGTCGGCAGACAGGAGCGGGGGCTGCCAGGCCGCAACGAAATCGCCGCCGGGCCCGAACTTGCAAAGTGGCCCTTGCCACCCTGACGGTTCAACAATTTTATCTCTTTCAGGTCTCATGTTCGTTCTATCGGCAAAGCCACTAAAATTACCCAAACAAAAACCGAACAAAAAACGGCTGAATCTTACGTTCTTGCAGAAGCTTCCAATTCCCCTGCTGATAGTCGAAAAAATATAGGACTACATAGCGGAGAAAATTCTTTTGGCGGTCACGGCTGCCCTGCTCCGCCAGGCTCCGCCCTGACGAGATGAACATCAAAACAGGCACCTTCAAGGCCCAAGAGGTGGGCCATCCAAGAGGGCCGAAAAATAGCATGTCCCCTTTTTGGGCCCAAATCAAGGAAGTACCGGAAACCGTTAATTCCCCCTGTCATAAGATTCACCTTGACAATTTACATGAGAAACAGTAAATATTATGTATGAATATCTTTCTGGCAATTATCGTCCTTGTTGTTGCTTATTTTATTGGCGAAAGCAATTGGGGAATATTTGCAAAACTTTTTGTTGGCTTTGGTTTTTTGGGTTTAATGATTTTGATTTATGACTCTTGGTTGCGTACGCATTGAATTTATTAGGAACAATCGTCGTTTTGTGTGTACTGTCCCCAGCCGTTGATAGTTGGGTGTCCATAGTTCTCCAAAGAATTAACTCTTTAGGACTTTTTTCTTCGGCAGGGCCATCCCACTGAGGTTTTCGATTTGTTCGTCAATTTCGGACATGTATTCTCCCAAAATAATTAACACTTCCTGAAATAGATCCAGTTGTCCCTGCTTTTGGCTGTGATCTATACGTTGCCATACTTTAGTGATCCGTTCGCCTACTTTTTTCGGCAGACGAATCCAGCATGCTGGCAGAAGCTCGGGAGCCCAGCTATCCCTCTCTATACCTTCGCGAAAATAATTTCGTATCTTCTCACATTGCTTTTCACGCCGTGTTCGTTCAGCCTGCAAGTATTGTATCTTGAATTCCTTCTTCCAGCGAAGATGTTCGACTATAAGGACGACCAAGGAGAAACCACCCCCAAGTACGCCTCCAATAATGACAGCCCATAATGTTTGAGACATAGTGCTCTTCTCTATTAGTTTTTAGTTTGTTAGGGACAGTCAACCCCTATTTGTGAACTGTCTTTAGACATTAAACGGGTGGCTGTCCGTAGTCTACAAGTATCGATATAGTTTCAAGAAGATTGATACCCTAAAGATTCAAGCCAGTTTCTTACTTCTGCTGATTCCAACCATTCGATTTGGTCATCGGTCAATTCTATATTGCCAACTTTCTTCAGAGACAAAACCGCTCCTAATGACGCTGCGTTGTTGGCAGGTGCATTAACAAACACATGATTGTCTTTATATGACAGTTCCAATCCAAATTTTCTCAGATACTGAGGCATATCGTTTCCTTTTCAAAGTTATTTATCCGGTACAGTTGACCCGACCCCGGATTATGTGCCACACGTGATTAGAGAGTTCTGTACGTTCTGTGTCGTGTATTGCTGAGGTCGAGGCGTAGCCGAGATCGAAGCAATACACGCGGCCGCGAACTGGGCCAGCGTCTTGTTGCACACGCAGGTCTATTCATTAACAAATACATCATTTACACTCGCCAGTACTTTTTCGAAATGTCATTTTCCATAACATCCTCTACAAAATCTCGCTATCACCTAAAAGGGTGCAATATTTCGCATGATTTGCCTGAGTTCTGAGAGGACGTCATACAATTAGTCTTTGCTGTTGGATTTGGCAACGCCATCAAGTATTGCTTTCATAGCTTGCTGTGCGTTCTTATCGTGAATCTCTGCTGTTGGATCATCGATATTTGGAACGAGCGTGATAGTGGGACGGAGAGGCCATCGTTCATCAGCATTTTTCACCTTATATGTGTGTGTCGATATCTGCTCGATGATGTAATCACCTGCTGCTATATGAATAGTAAACTCTTTCCTAATCTGATTTTCACCCATTTCAACCTTCCTTTCTCTCAATCTGTGATAGGCAAATGTTCCACGTATTGAGTTCATAAACATCAAAACAACAAGCCCGCCAATAATCAAGTTCTTAGGTCCAGGAGGAAACGGAGTGACACCATGCCTATTTCTCCCTTTTCCTGCCCTCGGTTGTACCTCACATCTCGCATAAGGCTCTCTTAATCCGTCAGGACACAACACCGCCCTGCTTATCCTAAAGACTCGTTCGGCAGCCGCATATCTCAGCTTAGTATTCATGGTTCTGTTTGTCCAGCGTAATCAGCGACGTCCGCGGTTAAGTTTTTCCGGTCCAATTGAATTGTTGTTTTGGGTGGAGGAATATTTGTTGTTTCCGAAAGGCCAATCTGGTAAACTAGGAAAGGTAAGGCCTGCGGTCGGCCTACACGGCTTTGAAATGGGAACGAAAATGAACGTAGCATGGAAAGAGCACATCGAAAGCACGCCGAATATCCTCCGGGGCAAACCGCGGATCAAAGGTACCAGGATACCCGTGAGCCTGATTCTCGGTTATCTGGCGGCCGCCTACGACCCGGAACGGATCATTGCCGAATTTCCGGATCTGAATCGTGAGCAAATTGCCGCCTGCCTGGATTATGCCCGCGAGTTGGCGGAATTCGAAGTGGCTATCTGATGAGCTTAAGATTGTTTACAGACCATTGTGTCCCTAACTCAATCACTCAGGCACTTCGAGACGCAGGACATGATGTTTTTGTCCTGAAGGAACATATCCCACCGGAGTCCGATGATGCGGTAGTCATCGCAAAGGCTCAAGAGATGAATGCCATTTTGGTGTCGTTAAACGGCGACTTCGGTGATATTACTACATATCCACCATCTGAATACAAGGGGATCATCGCTCTTCAGATCAGAAACCGCCCAGAGGTGTTTCCATCGCTCATACGTCGGCTGATGAATTACCTTATGGCTCATCCTGAAATGCCCAGCTATGAAGGCCGACTGTTTTTGGTAGAAACCCATAGAATCAGAATTCGGAAGTAGGCAAATCAAGGGCAGACGGATTTCCGGGATATTTGGAGAAGATCAAATTTTGTCCGATGCGAAAGGAAGGACAATGAGCTTTAAGAGAATTCTTGTATTGGTTTGTCTCTCATTGATACTCTTTGCCGGTGGGGTCGTTCATGCGGAGCCGACGAATGGGCCTTTACGGATCTGTCCGGACAATCCGCGGTACTTCGCGGATAAAGACGGCAGGGCCCTGCTGCTGGTCGGCTCGCACGTTTGGTACAACCTCGTTGACATGGGTCCCGAAGACCCGCCCCGGCCGTTTGACTATGAAGGCTATCTGACGTGGATGAAGCAGCTCAACCACAACTTCATGCGGATGTGGGCCTGGGAAATGACGCAGTGGGACACCAAGCCAAACGGCGCCCATGCCCGCAAGGACGTGACGACGTTCTACGTCACGCCGCACCCGTGGCTGCGAACGGGGGAGGAAAAGGCAATCGACGGCAAGCCGAAATTCGATCTGACGAAATTCAACCCTCGCTATTTCGAGCGGCTCCGGCGGCGAGTCGAGGCCGCACGCCGCGACGGAATATACGTCTCGATCATGCTGTTCGAGGGCTGGGCGATGCAGCAGATCGAGGACGGCTGGAAACTGCATCCGTTCCATCCGCAGAACAATATCAACGGCGTCAACGGCGATCCGAACGGCGACGGCAAGGGTCTGGAGGTGCACGAGCTTGCCCGCCTTACGTCTGGCGGGCTGGCCGTCGATGCCGTGACCGAGATTCAGAAGGCGTATATCCGCAAGGTCATCGATACCGTCAATGATCTGGACAACGTCTTGTACGAAATATCCAACGAGAACCATCCGCCATCCACGCCGTGGCAGTATGCGATGATACGGTACATCCACGAGTACGAAAAAGGCAAACCCGCGCAGCATCCGGCCGGGATGACCTTCCAGTACGCAGGCGGCAAGAACCAGGACTTGTTCGATAGCCCCGCCGAGTGGATTTCTCCGAATCCCGAAGGCGGCTACAGAGATAATCCGCCGGCAAACGGCGGCAGGAAGGTCATTCTCAGCGATACCGACCATCTGTGGGGAATCGGCGGCAATCAGGCGTGGGTATGGAAGAGCTTTACGCGAGGGCTGAATCCCATCTTCATGGACCCATGCGACGGCGTCGTATTGGGCAAGCCCGCCGACCCCCAGTTCGAGCCGGTGCGACGCAGTATGGGCTACGCCCTGCGGCTCGCGCAACAGTTGGATTTGAACAAGTGCGAGCCGCTGAACGATTTATCCACGACAGGCTATTGCCTGGCATATCCGGGCAAGCAGTACCTGGTCTATCAGCCGGATGCCAAGGCGAAACTCGATGTGAAGCTCGCAGAAGGCGAGTATATCGGTGAATGGTTCGATCCGAGTACGGGCACGACCGTTTCAAGGCTGCGCATCACCGCCGAAAAGCAACCGGCCGCCTTTTCCAATCCGCTGGACAGCGACGCCGTGCTCTATATATACTTGGCCCAATAAGGGAATTGACCATTGACTATTTTCTATTGACTATTGTTGTGGTATCGCCAATCTCTTTGGGTACTCGCGCTTTTTCAATAGTCAATAGTCAATATTCAATAGTCATTAGACAATTTGGCTTGATACCCTATTGTCCACGTCATCATTTCTCGACGTTATTCACAACCTTAGCTGAGTCGGGAGCTATGTCGAGCTTGCCGGTCAGGAGATTGTTGGCTATCAAGTTATCCTTGCCTTTCCTGAGCACCAGGGCCGCTGCTTTGTCGGTACGGCTGCGGGTGTCACCAATCGTGCAGCCTGAAATAACGGTGTCCTGAACGTCGTCCATGAGGATGCCGCAGCCGTCGCAGTCGAGAATGACACAGCCGGAGATATTGAAATGCCGGCAATTCTCCATGACCAGTCCCGCTTCGGCGCCAGCCATCCCCGGGCGGACTTTTCGCCAGACGCTGTTGATATTCAATCCGGTGAGTGCAACCTGCCGGCAGTTGTGAAAGACAAGACCGCGATTGGCGCTGGCGCCATCGCCATAGTGATATCGCGGATTTCGGTCGGAGACGTTCGTGCCGATGACAATGCTTGAGCTATCCTCCACGAGAAGGTCGTGGGTGTAACCCTGCCAGAGCGTGTTGCCGACGATTGTGACGCCGCGAACCTTGCGAAGGTGGATATTGATCTGCACGTCACTGAGCACGTTGCCCGTGATGGTAATGTTGCCGCCGCGCAGCTCACCTTCCGCATAAGGCTGGGGCAGGCCCTCGCCGATAATGCGGATATTGGCCGAGTCGGGTGTGTTGTGCTCGTGCTGGAGCGTGCAGCCGGTAATGGCGATCTCGCCGATTGAGCCTCCGGTGGCATCGATCAGGACGTTCGCGGTCGCCGGGTCCTTCTCGCCCATATTCGCTTCGATGTCGCAGTTGCCGACTTGCAGGTTTCGGACGTCTCCGCCCCGCTGCACGATTCCTCCGCCGGCGTTGTAGCTTATGTGTGAATTGCCGACGTTTATCTGGTGCAGGTTCACCCGATCGAGATATACTCCGATTCCGCGATTTTCATAGATGTGACAGTCTGAAATGATAACGTTGCGGTTGCGGCCGGTCAGGTGGATGCCGTGCAGGGCCTTGCGAATTGCCAGCTTCGACAGAGTCGCTTTCATCGTGCCGGCGGCTTCTACGCCGCACGCCCCGGGGTCGGCGCCGACAATCTCCAGCCCGCTCACGACCGGCATGCGCTGATTTTGCCAGACGTTCTCTTTTACCGTGTTCGGATCGGCCGTTCCTTCGTGCGTGCCCACGAGTTTCAGCGCCGGGCCGGGACCCGCCATGATAATCTTCGCCGTGCCCGAGCCGCTGATGGAGACCGGTCCGACGCGGTCCAGGTCGGCGACCACGGTTTTGGTAAACCGATACACGCCGCGAGGGACGAAGATGTCGCCCCGGCCTGAATCCACCGCACGCTGGAATGCCCCGGCGTCGTCTGTTTTGCCATCGCCGACGGCCCCGAAGTCGCGCACACTCGCACCGGGTGGCAGCCTCAAAGCCGAAGGCTTTGGGGATGGTTCAGCCGCGTCCATCCCCAACCCATTCGACAGGCTCAGGGGAGCGCTGCGCTTGGGGCTGCCACCCAGCAGCAGTAGGATAGTCAACAGTAAGAAGCTGTTTCGTTTCATACGTTACCTCCTGTCTTCGAGATGCACGGGACAATTCTCATACGTATTATCTTGTAGAGTAATTCGCTGGGCTTGCTCGCCGATACGAACGGCGGTTTTCTGGTTTTTGCCTGCCGCATTTTCAAATCGTGTGTTCGCAACGGTAATGTCCTGGGTCTTGCCCTGGATATCGATCCCAACACCGCTTTCTTTGGCGCCGTTGTCACGGATAATGCAATTCTCGATCCGATTCCGGCTGCCGGCGCGAAATTCGCCGCCGTCGTTGCGAAAAAGGATTCCGACCTGGCCGTTACGTTCGATTGTGCAGCCGCGTATGAGGTTGTCCGTGTCACGGTGTCCGATACTGATTCCGTAGTCCTTGTTCTCTGATAGCGTACAATTCTCCGCCAGCCCGTCGGAGATGCTCCAGCAGAAGTAAAGCCCCAGGCTGTTGCCCCGGGACTGGCAATCGCGGAAGACGGGCCGCTGCGAGCCGCTGCCGGGATGGAAGCCCAGGTCGGCGTTGTCTATGGCCCGGCAGCTTTCAAAATGAATATCATCGCAGACCTGGAAGCTGTAGCCGTCGCCATTGTAGTTTTGAGCGGTCACGTTCCTGAAGCGCCACCTGTTGCAATACTGGATAAAGACGGCGCCGGCGAAGTTGCCGTTGATGTGCTCGTTTTGCTCGCGGCTGCCGTCGAGCACGATATCTTCCACGACGACGTTGTCCACGTTTTCCGCCGTGAGGATGGGAAAGATCGTCACAGCGGTGGCGTCTTTCTCTATCCAGAAGTTCTCTTTGGTCAGCCGGTCCAGGAAAAGGACATTTCCTTCAATGGCGGTGATCGTGGCCTGCCGGACGTCGTACTGCCAGTCTCCCGCCCCCGTTTTCGAGCGAAGCATGATTCCTCCGCCGGGCGTGAATCCTTTTGCGTCGGCCACTTCCACGCCGTACTCGAACCAATCCGAGTCCCTCACCAGGGCCGTCACAACGCTGGCGGCCTTTCTGAGTATGGTTTTCTCGCCCGAGCCTCGCAGGGTGATATTCGGGCGGAGGTAGATCGCATTTTGCATGAGATACACTCCGGGCAGGATATGCAGCGTGCCGCCGCCCAGGCGGTGCAGATATTCTACGCCGGCCTGGATGATCTTGTCATCGTTGCCTTGCAAGTCGCCCTCATTTTGACCGACGGTCAGTGTCAGCTCGCCTCTAACTCTCATCGGACGGTTCATTGAGATCACAGGGCCGGCGGTTTCTTTTTTCCGGTCGTCAGCTCCATCACCAGCCTCTGCTATTGCCGTGACGCAAACGGCGACAATCAGAACAAACAGCCGTATCGCGGCTTCTATCGGGTGTTTTGTGTTTTTTTCTCGCACAATTGCACCTTTCGCAAAATCATGTCATGGTCTTGCCGTTGTCAAAAAACGGGGCTGCGGGATATTCTCCAGTTCGGCCTCATTGTGGGCATTTTAGTCGAGCGCGCTATTATCAACAACAATTTTGAGAAAAAGCGCCAGACTGTACCATGGAATTGGAGTGCGGTCGGAATACGCCGGGAGGGTTTGTGCTGCTTTAGCAAAGCCCTCAACTGCGCGTTTTGTCATGTCGAGCGGAGCGCAGCGGAGTCGAGACATCTGGCTGCGGATATGGCGTGTCTATCCTTCGCGGCCAGATTCCTCCACTGCGGTCTTCGACCTCCGGTCGGAATGACGGGTGGCATCCTCAAGCGAAGCTTGGGGATGGCCATTCGCACGTCGGCCATGCCCCCCTCAGGGAAGCCTGCCACCCACCGCCACCAAATTCCGACCGCACCCGAACTGGACCAGGTTCTATTGTAATTGTGTGCGCCTGCGAATATAGTGGCGTCGTGTTCGTATCGCCAGGGTAATGACGTTGATCATTTTCATATTCAGCACAGAGGGACCGTATGAGATTGCGAAATAGAAGGACTCAATCGCTTGTCACAGGAACGGTGGCCGTCGTTCTGGTTGTTGGTCTGCTCTGCGGAGGCTGCGCCACAGAGCCGAGACCGCCTGTGAGGGTCGCCGTTCTGACGTATAACATCTATCACGGGCAAGACGCCAACGGAAATTCAAATTTGGACGCCGTTGCCGGGATAATAAATTCGCTTAAGCCCGATCTGGTCGCGCTCCAGGAAGTGGACAAGGGAACAACGCGTGCCAAAGGTCTGGACCTGACGGCGGAGCTCAGCAAGCGGACCGGAATGAAAGGGGTGTTCGGCAAGGCAATGGATTATGCCGGCGGGGAATATGGAGAAGCAATTCTCTGCCGCCATCCGGTGATCGAGACGAAGAACAATCCGCTGCCGCACACGCCCGAATCCGAGCCGCGTGCGGCGCTCGAAGTTCATGTCCAGTTTCCGGCCGGCGGACCAATCGTGTTTGTCGGCACGCACCTGGACCACCTGCGGGACCAGAAAAGCCGAATGACGCAGGCAAGCCGCATCAGGGAGCTGTACGCGGGCTATGACCTTCCGGTTATCTTAGCCGGCGACCTGAATGCCGTCCCCGGCAGTGATCCGATTAGCCTTCTGGCCCAGGATTGGTCCGACGCGGCGCAGGGCGACCCGAGGCCGACCTCTCCTTCCGTCGCACCCGAAAGGAAAATCGACTACATCATGTTCAAGCCGAAGGATCGATGGCGGGTCGTGGAAGTCCGAGTTATTGATGAGAAAGTCGCATCCGATCACTGTCCGGTTTTCGCCGTGTTGGAGCTGTTGCCCCAACGCGAGAATGCCAGGCACTGACCCCGGCAAGAACCTGGAGGCGCCCGGAAACCACGCCGGAGCCGTCGAATTTTTGGTCATACAATGACGGCTGGATTTGGATTGACCCGTTCCGATGCAGGATATATAATGGCTGCCGTTGAAGAACGACGGGGCGATTAGCTCAGTTGGCTAGAGCGCACGGATCACACCCGTGAGGTCACAGGTCCGAATCCTGTATCGCCCATTGACAATCATCAGCCCATCACAATGCGGTCGCCCGCAGTTCATTCAGCATGGGCAATGGAATTGCCCCTCCTACAAGTTTCCGCTGAGGGACTGTTTCATCAGGCGGCCCATCTTGAATTTCACAACTCGTCTGGCGCAGACCTCGACCTGCTTGAGAGTTTTTGGATTCTGCGCCTTCCTGGCGGCGCGCTTGCTGGTCTGAAAAACCCCAAAGTCGCGGAATTCCAGGCGATTGTCGTTGGCCAGCTCACGCATAATCTCATCGAGAAAAGACTGAACGACAGGCTTTACGAGGACGCGTTTTGTGCTCGTGTTTTCAGCTATCCGGTCGATCAGCTCCTTCTTGGTGATTGTTGACATCGCTCGACTCCAGTAAACTCTGCTTAATATAACACATTCTGCGCTTCCAGTCAAGCACTTTGTAGGTCAGACAGCGGAATAAAGGCACAAAGTGTCGCTCCTTGCCCCTTTGCTGCGACTGCTGAATTCGTTCCCGCAATCAGGGGCAATCGCCGCATATTCTTCCGACGAAGCGTTGTGCTCCCGGCCCGGATGGGCTATTGTATGAACGGCGCATCCGACCCCGTCTGGGAAACTTGGGATAAGGCGGGCGAAATTGATGATGGAGAGATAGTGCTATGGCCAGGACAAATATCGCAGGTGTATCCATTAAGCTATCGTTTCTAATGGCCCTTTGCACATTAGTTGCCGGCTCGAGCGCGCCGGCGGCGGTCCAGAGCGGGCAGGACTGGGGAGCTCCTAAGATCGAGGTCACTCAGGAGCAGGGGCGGTGGATTGTCAAAGGGCTGAGAAATCGAATAGAATTAGAGCCCGCGGATTTACGGATGACGGTATATGCCCGCGATCGGGCCTGGTCAATGATACCCTCGTCCCAGGGCGACCTTGTCGTTGAGAATGCGGGAGCACGGTTGTCTCTGCGTCTGGCCGATGCCGGAAAGAAGCAAATCTCAGCTTACCACACGGGCTTCAAGTCCGGACTGAAAATTGATCTGAATGATTTTGCCGCCGGCGACGAGAAAGTTGAGCTGCCGATTACGCTTTTGGTCTGTCTCGAAGGCCCGCAGGAAGAGCTGGTTTGCGAGCTGGTCGCCGCCGAGAGCACCGCAGCGGTCATGGAGTGTTTCTGGCCCCGCGCGGTAGCCGACGAATGCTTCGATACCACGGTGATTCCCTTCATGCAGGGGATGCTTCTGCCCAAGAGCTGGCCCGAGAAGGTCCGCCTGTACGATACGATGTGCTACGGGCGAGGGCTGTACATGCCGTGGTGGGGACATCAAAGCGGCAAGTCCGCGATGCTCGTTCTGATTGAGACGCCAGAAGACGCCGGCTGTCGTTTCGACCACCCGGCCGGCGGACCGACCAGAATGGAACTGCGGTGGGTTCACTCGCTGGGTAAATTAGCCTATCCGCGGCGAGTCCGACTCTGCTTCTTTGACGAAGGTAATTACGTCACGATGGCCAAACGGTATCGCCGACACGTCATTGAAACGGGCCACTTCGTTTCTCTCAAGGAAAAGATCGCTCGAAATCCTCTGGTGGCAAAACTGGTTGGCTCGCCCGTCGTTCACACGGGCATCCTGACTCATATCCAGCCGGAATCGAGCTACTATCACAAGGACGATCCCGCGAAGAACCATCAGTTTGTCAGCTTCGACGAGCGGGCCGGGCAGCTTCGCCAACTGTCGCAAAAGGCAATAAAGCGCGCCTACGTGCATCTCGATGGATGGGGTTTTCGGGGCTATGACAATCTTCACCCGGACGTGCTGCCGCCTTGTCCTGAAGCGGGCGGCTGGGAAGGCATGAAGCGGTTTGCCGAAGCCTGTGACGAGCTCGGCTACGTTTTTGCGATCCACGACCAGTACCGTGACTACTATCTCGACGCCAAGTCATACGACCCGCGGCACACCATCCTTGACCGAAGCGGGAATCGCCCCGCCGGCAGCACGTGGTACGGAGGCAAGCAGTCGATCCTGTGCTCGCGGCTGGCGCTGGGCCACGTTAAGAAGAATTACCTGGGCCTGCTCGATCACGGCGTGAAAGTCCGCGGCGCCTACCTCGACGTTTTTGCCGTGGTGCCTCCCGATGAATGTTATAACCCGGAACACCCCGCCACCCGTGCCGACTGCCTGACGTACCGCGGCTTGTGCCTGGATTTCATTCGCGCCTCTGGAGGCGTCGTCAGCTCTGAAGAGCCGGCCGACTGGGCCATCCCGCATATCGACCTGGTTCACCACGGCCCGTATGCCCTCGTGCCCAACCCCGGACGCGGCCCGGCCGTGGGAGTCCCCGTCCCGCTTTTCAATCTTGTTTATCACGACGCCCTGCTGCTGCCCTGGTCGCTGGAAAAAGGCGCGTGGGGAATTCCTGAGAATGACCTTGGATATTTACATGGCCTGGCCAATGCCGGCTTACCTTACGTTTCGCTGAATCCGGCAGAGCAGGAGCTGAGCCGCGTGCGGACGATGAGCGCGCTGCATGAGCGGGTCGGGCTTGTGGAAATGACGAACCACGAATTCCTGGACGAGTCCCATCGAAAACAGCGGACCACCTTCTCGGATGGAACCACGGTGACAATCGACCTGGACGGCGAGACGTATGAGATTTCGCCGAACCTCACTTGAGTTTGCGCCGCAACTCGTCCTGCAACTGGGTGCTCAGATTCGCGCGGGCCAGCTCACCGCTGCCGCGAAGCCGTACCTGCCGGATTTCGGTGCGTCTATCCGGCAGCCTGAAGGCGACTGTCACATAGTCGGCGCCACTTTGGTCCCGCGATAATTCGCCCACCGCAATTACCCATTGGCTCTTGGTTACATCAGCCGCTGCGGCGGCCAGACGCTGCGCCCTTTGGGCCGGCGACGTGCTGCTCGCCCAATCCTCGTCATGTACGCCGAGCAGGCGGCGCAGCTTCTCCTCGGTTGGGGCGACGTACGCACCGGCCAATACCCGTTGCACGCCGCCGGCGTCGCTCTCCGTGAGGAGTCCCGAGGACAGTGCCGCGGCCAGAGCGCCGCCGCTGCCGGCCTCGGCCAGCGCCAATGTCACGCCGCGTGCTTCGGCCAACTTCAAGACATGCTCTTCCAGTGATGTTTCATCGTTGGCATATACATATTCGCCCAGATGCGTCATGATCTTCTGTTCCAGCTCGCGGAGCCGGGTTTGGTCCTGCGGCGTGTCGTGCGGGAGCGAGAAAGTAAAATCCACCCGGCTGCCCTCGAACTGAGACGATACGGCCACGTCGGGCGGCAGCGGCACGTGATCTTTGAGCGTCTGGTCGATCTGCGACTGGCCCAGCCCCACAAACCGCAGGGTCAGCGAACGGCCCGGCAGCCGCGTGCCGAATCGCCGGCTCAGATACGGGACTAACTCATCGCGGACCATGGGCTGTAATTCTCGCGGCGGCCCCGGCAGTGCGACGACCACGCGGCCGGTCGATTCGAAGACCAGGCCAACGGCCGTACCGTTGGAATTCTTCAGGTAGGTCCCGCGTGTCGGGGTCTTTGTCTGGCGGCGAAGATTGGCGCGAAGCTCGGCTGGCGACGTGCCAAAACGCCGGCCCATCTCTTCCAGCACGTCGGGATGTTCTTTCAGCGGGATACCCGTGAAATCCGAGAGGGCTTCGCGCGTAATGTCGTTGTCGGTGGGCCCCAGACCTCCGGTGACAATGACCAGCGCCGCTTTGTCGGCGGCGAAGCGCAGCGCCTCTTTGAGGTCGGCCTGCTTGTCATCAACAGACATCGAGCCGGCGCACTGCAAGCCCAGCGGACGAAGCGTCCGGGTCAGAAAATACGTGTGCCCATCCGAGTAGACGCCGCTGAGCAGCTCGCCGCCCGTGACGATGATCATGTATCGCGTCGGCTGTGGAACCGCCTCGCTCTGAGCAGCCTCTGTTGCCGACGGTCGCGCGAGGGTAATCAAGAACAGTGCCAGCAGCAACGTCGCGTGAAGCTGGGCGGCAACGATTTGCGATTTGCGATTTGCGATTTTCGATCTACAAATCGGGAATCGGTTACGCCTTTGAGGATGCCACCCCTCGATCTGGAGAAGTTTATCCCACATGGTTCGAACTCCTCTCTGGGATACCATTTATGCGATTTTCGATTGTGGCGAGGCCGTCCCGGCCTTGCGTCCCGCTGGCATTCCCTCGACTTCGCTCGGGACAGGCTTGCCAGCGGTAGGGAACAAGGGCAATCCGGCAGGCAATGCCGGATCGCCACGTCGGCAATCGAGCCCCGCTTACCAGCCTTCGGCAATAATCTCAACTCCGCAGAGCAGAGGCTCAGCCTGATTTTCAGCAACCGGCGTCAAGTTGATTTTCAGATCGTCTTTGACGCTGATCCCTTTGAATTCCTTGACCACGGTCCGGTTCGTCCCACCGGCCTCCTTCACGATGTCGAAGGCTTGCAGAACCTGCTTATCCTGCAGTGCAACGTCAAAGACTCGCCGGCCAGGCTCGCGTGGCTCAATCTCGGCAAAGAACAGGCGCACCGTATAAAGTCGAGGCTGCTCGAAAGCTCCTTTGATCTGTTCTTCCGACCAGGTCGGAATTTTTCCGATGTGCTTATCGAAGGCGCCCACGAGGGATGGATTTCGGCCTGGCTGAAGGAACATACGGATGCGGGCTTGCCGCAACCCCGTGACACCTGACGCCGTTATCCAGTTATACGGGCCCGCCACAAGTGAGCTGTCATGGCGAAACCACTTCGGATTTTGGTATTCGGCCCGGACGGGAACATCCGGCGACGGCCCGCCGACGCTGGGGAATTCCAGCCACAGCGTTCCGTTTTCGCTCGAGCGGTTTCCCGGGGCGCCGAAGTTGACGCCCACCTGTTTCACGGGTGTCGGCTCGCTCGGCGAGGGGTAATAGTCAAACGTCCAGTACGCGAGCTCGGGGCTGTGGACCAGGGCCAGCGACGCCTGGTTCTGATAGCTGCACACACAGGTCCGCGTGTAGTCCGGGGCGTTCAGCACACCATCGGCGATAATCAGATTCGACGTGCAGCCGGACTTGAATCCGCCGATGCTGGCGGTGCCCTGGCCGGCGGTCAGGTCCACAAACGCTCCCGATGCCGACCGAAACGTCAGCAGATTCTCGCTGGCGATGGCCGTATTGCACCCTTTGAAGCGGACCCACGTCCAGGGAATCGCTTGCCCGGTCATCGGATGTTCACCCATGACGGTCTTGCCGGTCAGCAGGTCAAAAACCTTCGCCTCCGCGGCGGCCGAACCGCTGCCGCCGCCGGTTTGTGTGATGACCCACTCGTGGTAGAGGATAGGCGGACCTTTGTAGCTGTCATCGTTTTTCCAGAAGACTTTGCCGTCCGATCCTCTGTAAGCTGCCATCCCGCTGTCCGCTTCATCGGTGGCCCGGTCCCCGGAGCGGCTGCTTGCTTCGAGCAGAATATCGTACTCGGCTGCATACGCGAGCCACGTACCGAAAACATCGTCGTTCGCCTTCCACAGCGGTTCTCCCGTCTTTGCATCCAGTGCATACAGAATCCGTTCCTGCCTGGGGCTGATGCCGCGGCGTTCGAAGGTGGCGAGCGTGCCCTCGCTCATGCCGTCGATGCAGAAGACCTTGCCGGCCGCCGCCGCGATGGCATTGTGGCGGAACGAGTACCGCGCATCCCGTTTCCAGAGCACCGTGCCGCTGTGCCGATCCAGGGCAAGCAGCACCTTGCTACCGGAAGCGTAATCGGCGTTGACCGTTACCCCTGAGATACTGGCCAGATCAGCGAATTCCGCTTTCTTTGTCCCGCTGCCTGCATCAGGCAGAACGACCAGGTAGGGATCGAGGATGAAACCGCTGCTGGTGACTTTGTCATTGTGCCCTTCAATGGCCAGGATGTTCGTTCCCTCGCGCAGAAAGTGGCCGGGATTGTCGATTTTGAAATACTGCCACCCTTTGCTCTTGCGCAGCTCGACGCCTGAAGCCTTTGCTCCGCGACCGCCGGTGACACCCACCCGCAGGACTTCCTGGCCATTCAGATAGGCGATAAAGGCGTCGTTGTAGTTGATGACCAAACCCAGCTCGGGGATAGTCCCGGGCTCAGGGACAGTAAATGATTTGCGTATATACACCACGGAATAGCGGCCCTTCATATCCTTCAGCACTGTTTTGCCGCCGTCGCTTCCGAAACCCGCCGCCGCTATTTTCCATGCCTCGCCGTCGAAATCGACGCCTGTCCAGGCGCCGTTCGGATGGGCGCCGGCCAGGTACTGCCAGTCCGCACCCTTGTCTATAATGGGCTGCATATTGGCCGGCAGCCCTGCTCGTCCGTGGCTGTCCTTCAGCGGAATATTGAGCGGTGAAGCCGTTGCCAGCAGTAAATCCTCCCAGACCAGAATTGCGCCCCACCGGGGTTTGCCTTCGCCCGGCAGCGAGAACTGCTTTGTGGTTTGGCCGGTGGCCGGGTCGAGGACGTGAATCGTGCCGCCGTGCACGACGTACACGGCGTCCGAGACGGTGACATAGTTGCTTCCAATCTCATTGGCGCCGGGCTGATGGTCGGTATTGTCGTAGAACGCGCCCAGGTCCTGGAACTGCCGCTCCCACATCAGCCGGCCGGTGTACACGTCAACCGCCCGCAGCATGTTGCGTCCTTCGATGAAAAGCCGGCCGCCCACGACCTGCGGGGATGGACCGTGGCCGTGACGCGGCAGGACCTTGTCATTGGATGGACCGCCGAACCAGAGCAGCCCCAGCGGCGCCTTGACGCGCTTATCCCGCGACATCACGGTATTGGCTGAATCGGCGTACTGATGGGTCCAGGCGGCCGAGTCGGGCAAGGCGCCGGATCGCGTCAGCGTGAAGAATTCGCCCGAGCTTGCCGTCATGCAGCCGGGCAGCTCCAATTTGCTCACACGCTTGAGAATCGCGGGTATTTGGTTTTGCGGGATCGAAAGGCAGGCGGCGCCGCCATAAGGACGGAGCGAATGAAAAACACGCTCAATGAAAATATCGCCCTTCTCAAGGCCGGCGGTGTCCAGGTCCTCTGATACGACCAGATCGGCCATATAGGGGGGAAGCTGCATGGTCGTGACATCGCCGACGTGAGCGGCAGCCCGAGTTCCATACAGCCCCGCCTCGTCGAGTTTCCGACGCACGGCCGCGACCTTCCCGGCGTTGGGGTCCAGTGCAATGACATGCAGTCTCGACTGGCGGATCAGCTCGTTGAGAAGCTCGCCCGTCCCGAGGCCCAGCAGCAGGCAGTATCCATCTTTCTTGCCTGTCGTTTCCAAAATTTGCCTGGTCCCATTCTTCCATCGGAGCGAGCCGGCCGGTAGAGATTCCGTTTGGCGCTGGTAACGTTGCGGCTCGGTTTTCTCGCCTGCGAAACAGTACAGGCCGCCTTCAAGCGTCACCGCGAAAAGCTTGCCGTCGGCGGCCAGCATGTTCCAGACCTTGCCATTGACCTTCGCCTGCCACGAAACTTCAGATTGAGCGTCATCGCCGGCGGGAATATCGACGGCCAGAATCGTGCCGTCCCGGTCTTTGCCGCTGCAATAGAGGCGCGAGCCGGCTTTGAGGTGGATTCTGTCGATCTCGAACGGAAGCTTCGCCCGCCACAACGTCTTTGTCGCCTTTTTTCCGGGCTCAAGTCGATGGGCGGTAATCGTGTCATCCTCGCCGCTGATAAAACAACCGTCCGTCACCACCGACGCCGGCGTTTTGGCGACTTCGTACCCGTCGGACAGCGCGTGAACGGCCCCGCAGTTAAAGAAATAGCGGTCTGAGGCCATAACCTCACACGTGCCGATCTTGCCGTACTGGTTCAAATGATAGTACAGGAACTGCCCTGTTTTTCGGTCGTAAGCCGCCGGCACGGAGCGTCCGCCGGAGATCAGCAGCTTGTCGTTCGTGGCGACCAGATAGCCCTGCGGCGCCACGCCGGCAAAAGCCGGACTGCTGTGCGGCTGCATGAGGTAGGTCGGCCCGCTGCCGCTGTTGGTCCAGAGAATTCGGCCGCTCTCGGCATCGACGGCGTGAATAAAAGTTCCCATGAAAGGCCAAATACTGGCCGCAAAGTATATCGTCCCCTCGTAGAGAACCGGGCCGCCTCGCGCGGGCCACGTGCTAATCAGCCGATCATTGCCGATCACCTTGTTGCCGGCGGGGCCACCGCGGAGCTTGCGAACCAGCGCCCCGGTGTCGGCATTCAGGCAGTAGAGACATCCGTCATCAGAGGCAACGTAGAGCTTGTCCTTATAGACCACCGGCGCGAAACGCACCGGGCCATCGGTGTAAAAGCGCCACTTTTCAGTCCCTGTCTGTGTGTCATAAGCCGTGACGGAGTCGCAGACCATTGAGCCAACGAAGATAGTCTTTCCCGCAACAACGGGCTCGTAGGAAGCGTCGAATTGCAGCCTGTCCTGGCTTGCCGGCCAGGCGGGCCGAGGAGAGGCGAGCTGCCGAACCCATTGCAAGTGCAGCTCGGCGGGCAGCTCTTCGGGGCAAGCCGCCGAGCGAGCCGCATCGTATCGCCACGTGGGCCAATCGTGCGCTTGCACGAGGGCCGGACAAGAGAACGCAAGGAGAAACCCGCAGGCAAAAAAAATCAGCGATGCGAAACACCGGCGGAGGTTTCCAGTAAGGTTTTTGCCGGGTCGAAGGGTGTGTGCCTCGTGTAACATTGCATTCATACTCCAGCAATTAAGAGGATAAGCCTGTGTGCAGCTAAACGCTGAGCCGGCCCGGCAGATTTGACAAGAAAACGGGGAATCAAAAGGTCACATATATACAGTTGCCCCATCCCTGACGTCACGCCGCGGCACAAACTAAGACATTCGGAAAAAGCGCTGACCAACATCCAGCGGCAATCGTTCGCCTTCACGTTAAGGGTTTATCAGAATAGCTATTATAGACCGCCGGTGTACCAGCGGAGCCGGCAGTCGTCTCCCGTGGTCTCTTCCAGGGCGGTGACGTGGCCGTCCAGCCACAAGATGTTCGCTCGTCCGCCGGTCTTATAGGGGTCGGAGTATCGCGTGTTGTGTCTGAAGATCTGCCGATAGCTATACGAACGGCTGCCTCCCTGTCGATAGCTGGTCAGGTTCATGGCGCCTTTCACGTCATTATTATGAAAACAATCATCCGAGCTGCCGTCTGGTCTGGGTTCGGCGTGGTCGCTGCAGATAAGGAATTCTGCCTGATTTTTTACCCTCTCTGTGTTCAGGCCTCTGGCTTTCGAATGATGGTTCAGGCCGAACGCCGCGTTCTGAATCAGTTTTGAAGGATCCGCATTCGTACCACTATACGTATAGATTAGCCGGTCCGTGCGTACCAGACTCGGACATCCGAATATCTTTGTATTCTTGAGATATTCGTAATAATAGGTCCCCCAATACGAGTCGCTGCTGCCGGGCTTCAGTGGACGGCCTTGCGTATCGAACCAGAGAAACTGATTGGAGCTTCCCGTATTAGGCAGCTTGCGGTCGTTGGCGTCCAGATACATCGCGACCGCTATCCCCACGCTTCTCAGATTGGATCTGCACATGGTCTCGCGCACCTTCTCCTTGGCTTTTCGGTACGAGGGCAGCAGAATTGCCAGCAGCACGGCGATGATGGCAATCACCACCAGCAGCTCGATCAATGTAAACCCGCCATACGTGTGGCGGGTAAAACCTCTCGCCTCGCGCCCCACTCTCTTTCGTTCACGCTTCATCTCGGTTTGCCTCCAATAGCCCCGGTTGATATATCAGGGCAAATCAATGATTTGCCTCTATACTGTTACGCCGACAATATACCAGATTCTCCCTCAAATTGCAACTTTTCCTTTTTTTACCTCTGTTCCTTCAAAAAAACGTAATTATAATCCCAAAGCGAAACTGAGACGCCCCTGCAATGGTTCTTATTGCATAATTCGCACCCGCCGGAACGGCCAAAATGAAAAATCCAAAGACCATAGCACTTTCAGGCTCAATATGGTATTTTGCGGGGAAAGTCCAAAAGCTCGCCCGTAAGGCCGAGCGTAACAACTCAAATTTCGAAGAAAGGAAAGGAGCTAAGAGAATGAACCACCCCAAAACCCCAAGACAAAGTATGAATTTGAAACAAACCGTTTTCGTATTGGCAGTCGGCCTTCTTGTCTGTGCGTCGGGCGCGGCGGCACAGGAGAAGCTGGGCGACTTTGTGACTGAAGGCGGATTCGATTGGATGATCGGTGAGTGGACGGCGGCGACCGACCAGGGGGATAAGATCGACCTGGTCTGGAAGTGGGAACTGGACAAGCACATGCTCAGCGTGCATCTGAAGTGGCCGAATTATGAGTACCGCGGCATGATCTACTACATCCCGGCCGAGGAGAAAATCCTCCAGATCGGTGTGGATAGCAAAGGCGGCAACGGCAAAGGCCTGTGGGAAGCCAACGGCAGCAAGGCGGTCAATAAGTACGAGCACACCGACGCCGACGGCCAGATCCACAAGATGGGAATGATTCACTCGCAGGCTGGTAACGACACGATGAAGATGGAGATATACGAGATCTCCGACACCGGCCAGCTCGGCGAATCCCCTGTCCTCACGACGGAGTATAAACGCCAGAAAAAGCAGACTCCCAAAGAGGCAGGTCAGGAAGCCGGCAAGACCCCTGGGGCAGCAGGAAAAGAAAAACCGTAGATTACGGACGTCGCAGAATTCGACGTGGCGAGGCCCCCGACCCTTGAACGCACCGACAAATGCAGGACTCAGGCAGGTGCCTCGTGGAGTCTTCTTAACCTTGGGCCTTTGTTCGTCTGTGGACAAAAAGGCCAAGACATGCAGCTTGTGGCCTAGGACACGGGACGGTTCGGTGGAAAAGCGGGGGAAAAAGATGAAGAATGAAGAAGTTTTTCTGAGATTGGACTTGACTTCTCAGGACTTAAATGCGATATTTAATATAGGCTTGCCGCCTTGGTGAATGCCGGCTCCATGCCGTGGACCCGCAAGGGCCTTAGCCAAGGGGCGAAGCCTTTTTTATTTCAAAGGGATTCTTGGTTCTGTCGTAGAAATTTCCGCCTCTTTTGTAGTTCTCTTTGTCAAATACATCCCACACTAATTCAAATTTGTCCCGCAGAAAATGGAAGTATCGCATTTCTCCTCGCACAAAGGCACGCTGGACTGCCCAATTGGTGTAATCCACAACCTGCAACATAAAATCCTGGCTTGAGTTCTGTGTTTTGATATTCAACTGTGTGGACACATGTGTGTTCCATTTCTGCCTGAATCTTTCTGCACCCGCTTCAATTGCGGCTCGCATTGCGTGCTGTTGTATTTTATTGCCACGTTTTGAGAAAACAATATTGTTAATCTCGGCTTTGTGGGTTTCATTTTGAAACAGTCTGCCAACGAGGTCATGATAGAATCTATCCTTGTTGCCCTTATATGAACTCCTGAACATCCGTTCGATTTTCCTGGCAACAATCACCTGAACTGTAAAATTCTGGCCTGCCAGTGTTTTATACACCATCATCCGAACTTCGGGACAATCATCTTTCGCATGAAAGCTCATCAACGTTTTCTTGATTGAAGGGATGTCTCTTAGATATGGTTCTTCTGCAATTACACCGCGAAGTTCTGCAAGGCTCTTTCTGATCAGACCGGGCTCATCCACTCGCACAAAGCCCACCAACAAGATTTGAGAACAACCCGACTGGCCGATAATGACATCCCCGCCTTTTCCGTAGAAGTTCGGGTCGCCAGATTCGTCCACAAAGTAGTATACGGTTTTTTGCGCCGTCTCCTTCATTTCAAGGGTTCGTAGAATTTTTTCGGTTTTGGGCCGAGGGTGTTGGTGAGTGTGCCCAAGCTCTCGATGGTGGCGTCGATGCGGTCGGCGGCTTTGAGGAAATTACCGGTGGCCATGCCGACGCCGGAGGGCGTGCCCGTGGCGATCACGTCGCCCGGCTCAAGCGTCATCAGGTGGCTCAGGAATGAGACGATCTGCGCGACCGGGTGAATCATCTGCGAGGTATTTGCCTTCTGGCGGACCTGGCCGTTGACGCGCAGCTCCATATCGAGATTCTGCACGTCGTCGATCTCGTCGGCGGTCAGCAGGAACGGGCCCATCGGGCAGAAGCCGTCGGCCCATTTGCCGTTGAGCCAGTCGTAAAACTCGTCCCAGGGCCGTTTGGCTCTGTTCTTTGTGAACGTCACGGTGCGGGCCGAGACGTCGTTGACGATGGTGTAGCCGGCAATAAACTCAGGGGCCTGGTCGGGCGTGACGGACTTGGCCTTGCGGCCGATGACCACCGCCAGCTCAAGCTCGTAATCAATGGTTTCACTGTAAACCGGCCATGGAATCTCGTCGCCAGGCCCGATGACCGCCGTCGCCGGCATGAGAAAGGGCCTCGGTACCGTCGTGACGCGCGGCGAATCGGACAGGCCCAGCTTCAGGCCGGCTTCCTTGATGTGCTCGGCGTAGTTGCCCGCGAGAGCGAGGACCTTGCCCGGCCGGGGAATCGGCGCCAACAGTCTCACGGAATCGAGAGGGATCACATCCTCGGCTGATTTGACCATCTCCGCAAGTTTGGCCAAGCAGGATGGACCTGCATCCAAAACCTCTTTGACGCTGCCCGGCGGGTCCGAACCGTTCCACGCCGAAGGAATATCGACGATGCCCTTATCGGTCAGGACCCCGCACGAGACGGCCCCTTGTTGTAAATATGTCACAAGTTTCATTTGGCTACTTTTATAGCGTATTTCTATTCTCGTGGAAAGAGGCAAATCGAAGAATCGCCGCAGGCATCGACCGAACGGCCAGTGCAATCTTGTACATGGAGCGGCCCCGGCCTATAATCCGCCTAAAGGATGTATGAACAACGACTCGGAGTTTATGAGAGACCCAGGAGGCCATATGAGAGCGATGCGAAGCTGCTTTCCGGCGGTCCTGCTGCTGACGGTTTTAGCCGCACAGGCCCTGCACGCGGAGATCATCAAAGTCGGCGTGGCGCAGACCGTGATCGAAAACAATCTGAGCCAAAACCGGGACAAGCTGGTCGATTTTGTCGGCCGGGCAAAGGCCGAGGGATGCCAGTTGGTGATTTTCCCTGAAGGGGCCTTGTACTGGTCTGACATAGCGGTCGATAAGCCGAGCCGGGCCGAGCTTGACGCGGCCATAGAACAAATCGGCGAAAAGGGGCGCCGCGAGAATATATACGTCGTCTTTGGCGTCGGCTACAGGCTCGCCGAAAGTGACCCTTACAATAACAAGGCGGTGGTCTATGACCCACGAGGTCACAGATTAGTGTTCTACAGTAAGAATGCGGAAGTACCCCAAAGATTCTACCTGAACGGGGTACCGGCCAGCGTCGCGATTTGTTCGGATCGGGGCTACCTGGAGCATTCGGATTTACCCTGTCTGACCCAGGGCGCTCAAATCATCATCGACATCTCGGGAGGTCATGGCGGCGACGACGGCAGGCCCGACCTTCGCTGGATCCGGTATCGACCGTGGGCGCTGAGGACCGGCGCCTATGTCATCGTGAGCAACCCCGTGCACGACGATACCGACTTCATGGGCCACAGCCCGTGGGGAGGCGGCAGTGCGATCATACGGCCCGACGGCTCGATCCAGGCAAGCCGAACGTACGATAAGGACGAGCTGATTGTCGAAGAGATAGACACAGGTCAGGCCACGCGGCTGGAGGCCGAGAAAAGGAGAAATCATCCGGTCTTCAAGTCGTTCTGGGATACGGGGGCAAAGCTGCTGGAAGCGAAAGAGATAGAACCGGTAAAGAACGTGACGCCTCTTTCCTCGGCGGCGCGGAACATAAAGATAGCGGCGGCACAAATCGTATGCTCGCGGACGATAAGCGAGAATGTCAAGAAGATCAAAGGCTACATTCAGTCGGCTGCCGGGCAGGGCGCGGATATCGTCGTGTTTCCGGAGCTGGCGGTGACGGGTTCGGCGAAAGAGGACATCGCGGCTGCAAATCAATCCGAGCTGGATAATGCGCTCGCTGAGATTCGGCGCCAGGCCGACGAGAAGGACATGTACGTGATCGTTGGGATGCCGTATTTCGCCGACGGCCACAGGCAAAACTGCGCGTTCGTAATCGCAGACGATGGAAGCATCCAGACGCGATATGCGCAGCTCGCCGCCGGCGGGTCCGGCGGTCCTGCCGAATTTGTCGCCGGCTCCAGCGCCGGGGCGATGTGGTTCGAATTGAAAGGCGTCCATTCAATTGTCACCATCGGCGGCGACGCAGACATGGTCGAGATAGCCGACCTGGCGGCAAGTCGCGGCATGTACCTGCACTTTCACATCACCTGCGAGACGTATGCGTCCGCCGATAAGGCGCTGCTCGCCCGGCAGAGGAACCTGCTGATGCTGATGTACGCGAAATACGGGGCCGTAGTCAACGCGGCCGCGCCGGAGACATCAAATTTAGGCGCGGCGGCCGGCGGAATGAGCATGATTGTCAGCCGGGAGGGAGGGCACAACAAGCCGGCTCCGAGCGGATTGGAGTATTACCTGCCGTACCAGACAAGCATTGCGAAAAGTGCCGGCCCGGGCGAAGCGATGATCGTTGCGACCAGAAAAACAGCCGCCCAAAACGATATGGACCTGGCCCGGTATTGGAGAAACCGAGACAGAAGAAACAGGCCGCAAAAAGGCTGGTATGACTGGATAAAGTACGGAGCGACTTTGATCCGTCCGGACGCTGACGAATCGCCTCGTATGAAATGAAAGAATCCGTTGACGAAGCACGCCCAGTGTTTTCTGCAAGTGATTTTGATGAAGTTCATTGCAAGGAGACCAAGATGATACTGAGAGCCAAATCGTTGTTGTGTGCCGGCGTGGTGGTTTTGGCGCTGGCCCAGACGGCGCCGGTGGCGGAGCCGGCCCGGCAGACGGCCGGCGGCCTCGCGACGAAGAAGGCCCTGACGCTGAAGGTCGCCAAAGAAATTGCGGCGGCCTCCGGCCGGTTCGCGCAGCAGAACAAGTGGAACGTCGTCATCTCTATCGTCGATGATGGCGGGCACCTGATTTACTTCGAGCGCATGGACGGCGTGCAGACCGGAAGCATCGAGCTGGCGATTCGCAAGGCGAAAACCGCAGCCGCATTTAAGCGCCCGACGCGGCTCTTCGAAGAGGACGTCGCCAAGGGACGGACCTCGCTGGTTGCTCTGCCGGGAGGTATGCCCTTCGAAGGCGGCGTGCCCATCACCATCGACAATGAGGTCATCGGCGCGGTCGGCGTCAGCGGCGGCACCGCCCAGCAGGACGGCACGGTCGCCCAGGCCGGCGTTGATGCCCTGTTCAAAATCATCGGCCGATAGAAGAAACGCAAGGCGATTTTCGATTGGCGATTTTCGATTTTCGATTTCAGGCGGAAACTCTAACTACACTTCAAACCGACAATCTCAGCCAGTGCCTTATGGCTATGTTTCAATATTTCTACCCCAATAACGTTCAATCGTTAGGATAAATAGCCGATAAAAGGTTAGGTGCTGAAAGTCCATCCATATCATAGTACGTGTGAAAAAAGGGAGTATTAGAATGTGGCTTCCCAAAGATGAACGTTACTTACTACAAGGGTACTGGCATTATATCAATGAAATCAACGTGGAAAAAACATTCTCGGAATTCGATCTTGTTCCACTACTTTCAAGTCCAAAGAATTGGAAAAAGATTAAAGAAGACTCAGGAGATGAAAAAATACCTCATGAAGAAATGAGGGATTATTTTAATAAACAACGCCGCGTTTCAAAAGCAAACGAATGTCTTGCTGAGAGAAAGTTGATAAAGTTAAGTTCACATAGTTGTTATTGTGCATTAAGCCTTACGATGGATGGCTTTGACCTCGCGCGCAAGTATTCATCATGGTGGGAACGTTCTGGGCTGTGGTTTGCTTCTCTCAAGGATCACTGGATATGGTTGTTGTGTTCCTTTATTGGAGGTATTCTTGGTGCCTTAATTATAGAAGTTATTAAAAAATGTCTGAACTGAAAAAACCTCGTCGCAAATCGACATCCGAAGCCTAAGCCAGCTAAATTTACATACGTACTACTACGCATTTATATGCCTTTTTGCAGCATTCCCGCCCAGAAAACCGGTGTCACCCGCTCGTTGAAGTGACCTTCTGCCAATTTCAGGGATTTTTTGCTCATCCATGCTGGCAAAGCAGGATTCTCTATGCTATAGTGTGCCCCAGACGAGCGAAAAGTGAAAAATAGCCGGAAGGGAAAAAAGCATCGTGGACCAAAACGCGCAAGAAGACGTGAACAGAGCAAAGGCTCATGAATGGATACGCAGCGTGCTCACGCCAGCATTCCAGGAATGGGCGAGGTCGTGCTACGCAGGAGCACCGGAAGATATAGAATCCACGCCAACCGACCCCGCTCAACTTGGAAAAATCTTGGAGTGGCGGCAACAGCCTTTTCCGGTTCCGCGTGCTTCCATCACGTTCGATATGGAATCCCTTACATCACCCAAAATGCCACCCGTGCCTGTGTTTGTTTGTCTTTCATACACTATCCGTCTGGAAGTCTCGGCACAAGGTGTCACTGGCCAGATAGAATTCGCAGTGGAAGGAGAGGTCAGGCATCGAGCAACAGAACCCGACATTTTGAAGTGGGACAAAGAGCAAATCAGACAGGATATTATAGACAAGATATGTAGAGAAGGCTGAGCACCGCCGTAGGATGCGAACAAGTGCGTAAACACCCCCAACCGACGTTCTCAGCCGGGGCCGGGCCGGAGGATGGGCATGGTTGGGATTACAGGTTAGAATTGGGAATCTATAAGACGTTTTTTTCTCACGGCTGTAACTCCCATTGCTTATGCTCAAGGCGGCGGTAATGATAGCAAAGAGGTGGACAACAGGATTCCTATACGCAAACCATTAAGGTCGTAATTAGCCGTCTAAAGATCAGGAGAGAAATGTCAGACTCTTTAATCGAAGATAAACTGAAGGTGCTTGTAGACTACGGCGTGTCTGAAAGTCAAGCAGCTATGCTGATTGTCGGCGGCATATTATTTCAACAGACAGGCGGCATCGAACTTGCGACATACTGGAATGATCCGGGCAATTTCAGTATCAGGGACGAATTCTTTTTGGTAGCCAATTCTCATTTGGCTTTTATCGAACTTATAAAACAACTTGATACAATCTATTTGGAGGATTGGCTAGGAGAATTTCAGGTCGCTTACCTATTTCAAATGAAATTGAATGCTCAGACAATAAAATCTATCGATATTTTGTTGTCGAACAATTGTTACGCTGACGCCTTCTGTATTTGTCGTGCTCTACAATCCCGGACAAATCTCTTGTTGCTATGCGTCCTTGCTCCAGAGTTGTTTGACGATTGGTGGAGCAATCCCGATGCTAAGCGGTACAGAGAAGGACAGGTGCAGAAAGAGCTCGCAAGCCTCGGCATAAATACAATGGACCACATATACAAATTGGGCTGTGAAATCGTGCATGGACACGTAATTGGACATGCAGGCATTGGATACTTTCAAGAAGGGTGGTTCAAAGAGATTTCGGGGGTCCACCACCAAATCTATGCGATTGCAAAGTTTCTTTTGGCAGCTTCCACATACGCTTTCATTCAGGCAATGTTGATTGGCTCAAAAGCCGGCGCCAATATTGTAGGTGTGAAGGACATGGACCAGTTGTATGGGCATTTCTTCAAAACGATACTTGCTCCAAATAGAATTGATCATTACTTCACTGTATTTCTTGCGGAAGACCGCCATTGGAAGAAAATCGGTCAGAATAAATTCATCGGTGGTGGAACGTACAGTTTCACCCACTTGAAAGACCTGATTCATAAATTTCACGGTATGAGCGGTAACCGACATAGGCTGAGCGAGCGGTACCATTTGGACTCAAGCGACGCTTCACAATGATTAGGAACGTGCGCTCTCATCAAGATCGAACATAACACACCCACCTCCCACCGCATTACTACTGCCGAGACCTGCGAACCGCACACCGGCCTTATGCCTGCCTAGTGAGACCGCTTGTCATTTCTGGAAACCCTTTGCGGGAACGCTCTGGTAATTGGGGCAGAAATAACTTGAACTTCGGGACAAAAGGGCCTTTAATATGTCTGTAGTCTGACCGGTCGGCCTGTCCGGCCTGTCCGGCCTGTCCAATCTTGGGAGTTTAGAGATGACTGCGAAAGAGTTTTGGGCCGACGTATGCAAGTGGCTGCGGGCTCATAAACTGTTCATAGACCCGGCCGATCAGCCTCATCTCAATGATGACGGCCTGATCAACCTGGACCCTGACGATAGCTTTGCGTCGGGCTCGCCCGAGCCCCCTAAGGGGCTTGCCGACGCGCCGCAGCAGGCCGCAGCCTCAGGCAACAACCCCCGTTTTCACGGGGGCGAGCTTGCCCCTGCGCAAGCAGGGGTCGTCCGAGCGGTCCCGCCCGCCGACAGAACCGAGTCGCTCGAAAGGCTCCAGCAGGGTTTCGATAAGCTCGTCGAGCAATTGCAGGGAATCAACGAGCACTTGAGCCGCCAGGCGAGTCAGCACGAGGATTTGATGGGCCGGATCGAGCAATTGCCTCAACTGATCGAGAGTTTTCCGGCGATGGTGGAGAATCAAAAGCGGATCACGGAACAGCTTCTCGAACAGCTCAAGGGGGCTGCCGCCAAGGACGAGCAGTTCATCGACGCGGTTGAAAGAATCCCGGTCGAAACCGCCAAACAGACCGATGCCCTCGTGAATATCGACCATCAGCTTGCCGCTGCGGCCGATATCGACGTTCAGATGGCCGAGAGCTTTAACAATTTCAATGAGACGTTAGGCAAGCTCAACGACAGCACCGTCAGCCACACCGACGGCATTATCCAGATGAGCAAGACCTTTTCGGCCAGCGACAGATACCTCAAATACATCCTATCCAAGCAGAGTAAGCGTTTCATGTGGATGTTTATCGCGACCGTCAGTGTTTGTGTGGCCTGCATCCTCATTTTAGCCATCATCATTTATCTGAATCGCTGAGAAGCTTCCCTGTTGCACGCTGGCAATTCGGTGGGGGCCCGCACACTTCGAGCAAGATAACGTTCACAATAGAATTCTCAAAAATGAGACAAAATCATTTGAAAAAGGATTCCATTTCGTTAAACTGGTTCGTTCTTGTATCGGTTGTTTCCGTGGTAACTGTATTTGAATTCGATAAGGATTGAAAGACGTGAAAACCATGAAGAGTATTGTCACGCTGTCAGCGCCCATTCTTGCCTTGAGTTCCGTAGCTATGGCGGCGGACGGCTCCCAAGCAGGCCGGACGGGCACCCCATGGGGCTGGTGGATTGCACCGTTGTCTTCGATTGCGGCCTTGATCTTTGCTTACGTCTTCTACAAGCAGATGATGGCCTCGCCAAAAGGCAATGAGAAGATGGAGAGCATCGCCTCGTACGTCCGCGAAGGCGCATACGCCTACCTGTTCCGGCAGTATAAGGTTGTGACTTTGATGTTCATTATCTTGAGCGCCATATTTGCCGCCCTGGCGTACTACGGCATTCAGAATCCCTTCGTGCCGGTGGCGTTCCTGACAGGCGGTTTCTTCAGCGGCCTGTGCGGCTTTCTGGGAATGAAGACGGCAACGAATGCATCCAGCAGGACCGCCCAGGGCGCAACCGTCAGCCTCAATAGAGCGCTGCAGGTGGCGTTTCGCTCGGGCTCCGTTATGGGTCTTGTTGTTGTCGGGTTTGGCCTGCTGGACATCTCGATATGGTACCTGGTACTCGATAAGCTCGTGTACACAACGGCCCACATGACCGAGGGTTTGAAGCTCTTCGGAGTTACACTGGTTCACGCCGGCATGGATCCCGGAACCAAACTGGCCGAGATCACCACGACGATGATTACCTTCGGTATGGGCGCTTCAACGCAGGCTTTGTTCGCCCGTGTCGGAGGTGGCATATTCACCAAGGCGGCCGACGTCGGGGCAGACCTGGTTGGCAAAGTCGAGGCCGGTATTCCCGAAGACGACCCGCGTAACCCGGCCACCATTGCCGACAACGTCGGCGATAACGTCGGCGACGTCGCGGGTATGGGCGCCGACTTGTATGAGAGCTATTGTGGTTCGATCCTTGCAACGTCAGCACTCGGTGCTGCTCTTTCGATGAGCACTCTGCAGGCTTACGGAATGGATCCGCTCAAGGCGGTTCTATCGCCGATGATAGTCGCAGGCATCGGGACACTGCTTTCGATTCTCGGCATATTTTTTGTTCGCTGCAAGGAAGATGCTTCCCAGAAAAATCTCTTGCGTGCACTGCGTCTGGGAACGTTGAGCAGCCCCGCTCTGATCCTTGTTGCAGTCATTGGACTGGTTATGGCGGGCTGGATTAGCTGGGGGGTATTCGGGGCGGTCGTTTCCGGCCTTATTGGGGGCGTAATAGTCGGCCTGTTTACCGAGTATTACACATCCGATACGTATTCTCCTACCAGAGGCATTGCCGACCAGGCTCCGATGGGTGCTGCAACGGTGATCATCGATGGCTTTGCGACGGGAATGCTTTCTTCGGGTTGGCCTGTCATCACTATCTGCGTCTCAATTTTGTTTGCTTACGGTTTAGCTGGCGGCTTCAGTAATATCGCGATGGGACTATACGGTATCGGTTTTGCCGCCGTTGGCATGTTATCGACTTTGGGCATAACGCTTGCGACCGATGCATACGGACCCATCGCCGATAATGCCGGCGGTAACGCCGAGATGAGCGGTCTGGGCCCGGAAATCAGAAAAAGAACCGATGCCCTTGATTCTCTTGGTAATACCACTGCGGCAACGGGCAAAGGTTTTGCAATCGGCTCTGCTGCGTTGACGGCCCTGGCCCTCTTGGCGGCATATATCGAAGAGGTGCGCATCTGGATTGCCAGGCTCGCCAATCAATCAGCGGACGGCATCTACCAGGTCGGCGGCACGGTCTTTTACGGTGGACAGCTTACCGACAAAGTGCAGGCGAGCTTTGAAGCGTTGAAGGCCAAGGCTGTGGCTGCCTCTGAGGCGGTACCCGCATTGCTGAACGTGAAGACGGCATCTTTTACAGATTTCGTCAATGCGTACGCCCTGAACATAATGAATCCCAAGGTCATCGTGGGCTTGTTTATCGGGTGCATGATGGCTTTTGTTTTTGCAGCGTTGGCGATGAAGGCGGTCGGCCGGGCCGCTGGAGCAATGGTCAACGAGGTGCGTCGCCAGTTCAAGGAAAAGCCCGGCATTATGCAGGGCAAGGACAAGCCTGATTATGCACGATGCGTGGCGATTTCCACCGCAGGAGCACAGCGGGAAATGATACTGCCGGCGATGATGGCCATCGCCGTGCCGGTTGCAATGGGCTTACTGTTGGGCGTAGAAGGCGTGATGGGCCTGCTGGCGGGCAGCACCGCCGGAGGGTTTGTCGTAGCCGTATCTCTGAACAATGCCGGCGGTGCCTGGGACAACGCCAAGAAGTATATCGAGAGAGGTGCTCACGGCGGCAAAGGTTCGCCCGCCCACAAGGCCGCCGTCATTGGCGATACCGTTGGCGACCCGTTCAAGGATACTTCCGGCCCCGGCCTGAACATCCTGATTAAGCTCATGTGCATGGTCAGCGTCGTCTTTTCGGGTGTCGTGGTAAGATTCGCCCCTGTCATTAGTAGCTGGCTTGGCATGGGCGCCAAGTGATTGAGAAGCCGTTTGCCGGTAAGTGTTCCCGTGGACGTAACGGGCCGATGAAGGTAATCTATCGGGGTGGCTTAAGTGGCCACCCCTTTTTGTTGGCGATGCGAAAAAAGAGACAGCAAATTCGTAAGAGATTCTGAGATTGCAGCGCTCTTGTAGAAATGTGCAATTTGTTTTGAAAATTGTCCAGAAAACCCTTGACAACTGTATATCATAGGCTATACTATACAAAGCTATTAGGAATGAACGCCAAGCGTCAGGAAGTTTGTGTAGGCATCGGAGGGTTTCCTGGTGTTCCGCCAAGGACGGCAGCGATTTTGTTACTGTCTTACAAAATCGATTGGTAAGGATTTGGCAGAGCATCTAAATATGGGAGGCCCAAAGATGGCCAATTACGTGGATTTTGAAGACGTCTTGGAGTTGTTCGAGTCGTATGGCTGGGAGCTTCAAAAGATCTATGAGCCATACCGGGTGTTTGTCAAGCAGGGAGAGCTTCCCTGGCTCATCCAGGTACATGACAAGAAAGTGGATGCCGAATATGTTAAGAAATTCAAAGAATTCCTCGAAGAGCGAGGCGAAATCTAAGGCGCTCGACAAGCCGTTTAAGGAATCTATCGTGCGCAAAGCCAAAAAGCTTGTCGCCGATTACCGCATCATCCTCGAGCGCAACGAGCAGTTGGGCTTCATCGGCAGTGCCGTCGAGCTTCCGACGGTCTTTGCAGACGCCAGGACGCCGGAGCAATGCTATAAGGCGACACAGGAAGCTCTAATGGTGGCGGTCGCGACAATGATCGAGTGCGGCCAAAGACCCCCGCAGCCGGCGTCGGCGGGGCGCCGAACCGAACAGATCAATGTCAGGTTAACCGCCGAAGAAAAACTGCTGTTTGCTAACGCAGCGACGAACCTTGGATTCAAGGGCATATCTGATTTTATTCGCAACACGGCTCTTAATACCGTTCTATCCAGCCGTTAAGCTGGTTATGCTTCGCAATCAACGCATTGCATAGCGAGTCTATTGACGGCATGGGGTAACCTTTGTAATCTATCGGGGCGGCCGCAGTGGCTGCCCCGCTTTTATTTTTCGATGAGGGTTGAAGATTTGGCAAGACGGCAAAATTCGAAAGCAAAGGCCTTTGCTCTTGCGGCGGCCAAAATAGCCGCGGAGCGGCATTGCACCGACATCGTGGTCTTGGACTTGAGAGATATCTCGCCGGCGACCGATTATTTTGTTATCGCCACCGGCACGAGCAACCGGCAGATGCGCACCGTCGCCGATGAAGTCTCCGCAGCGGCCAGAGAACGAGGCATGCAGCGCTTCGGCCGGGCCGGCTACGAGCAGGCACGCTGGATTCTCCTGGACTATGTGGACGTGGTGATCCACGTCTTCGATGCCGAATACCGCGAGTACTACGACCTCGAGCTGCTCTGGGGAGACGCAGAACGATTGACGATTGATGATTGAAAGAATACAGCCACAGAGACGAAGAAGGTATATTAGCCACAGAGAGCACAGAGCACACAGAGAATGTTGGATAAGAAGACAGTTTTCATTTTAGGTGCCGGCGCAAGTTGTCCTTACGGCTATCCATCAGGGGAACATTTGCGTAGGCGTATATGTTTGCCAACAAGCATGCTTGTTGAAAAGCAAAGGGAATTAATTTCAGCAATCGGATCACCAAATATTTATTCTGAATTTAGAAAGAAATTTGAAAACTCCAGTACAAAATCGATAGATATTTTTATAGCCAGAAACCCTAAGCTTGCACCAATTGGAAAAATATTGGTTGCCTTTGAAATCTTCGAAGCTGAACAAAGAAGTATGTTTCGAGAAAAAGCCGAATGGGAACAATATAGGTTAAGAATACCAGGATATATAACAGGACAGGATACATATATAATGAGTAAAAACTTCCAAGGAAGTATTTGGTATGAATATTTGTACGACCGACTTACATCGGGATTAGCTAATAAAGATAGTCTTCCTGATTTTTCCAATGGGAATTTATCATTTATTACGTTTAATTATGACAGGTCTTTGGAGTATTTTTTGTATGAAAGTCTTCGAAACTCCTTTACAGAAGTTCCTGAACCTCAAATCGTTCAATGCCTTAAACAATTGAAGATTTTACATATATATGGACAAATAGCACCGCTGAAATGGCAAGATGCTGTCAAAGGTATTGATTACCATCCCCCAATCGACGCATTACTTTTACGAAATACATCGTCTAATATTAGAACTATATATGAAGAACAGAAACATCCTGAACTCATAGAGGCACTTGACTTGATTAGGCAGGCTGGACAAATTTTCTTTCTTGGTTTTAGCTATGCGCCGGAGAATATGGACATACTGGGGCTGCCCGCAACAATTCCACCTGGGCCTTGCCGAGTCTATGGCACTGCCTTTGGGCTGAATGATGCGGAGGTCAAGAAAATCAGCAGCCAGACTCGACAAGGATTACGCGCTGACCATGTCGATTCTAAGAATCCAGGCCGCGTAGTTATTGAAGCCATGGATTGTTTGGAACTGTTGCGGAACTACTTGAACTAAATTCTCTGTGTTCTCTGTGCCCTCTGTGGCTTAAAATAAATTGAGTATATTCTCTGTGGCTGAAAAATGAAGTCGGTTCTTGATACTCTTGAGCAAAGGATTTCTGCGGCGATGGCTGCGGCCACGGGGCGGCAGGATTGTGCGGCTATTGTTCGTCCGGCTACGGATGCCAGGTTCGGCGATTATCAGGTCAATGGCGTCATGGCCCTGGCCAAGCAGATCAAGACTAATCCGCGGAAGTTAGCCGAAGAGGTCGTCAAGAATCTGGACCTGCGTGACATCTGTGAGCCGCCGGAGATTGCAGGGCCGGGGTTTATCAATTTACGACTCAAGGCCGAGTTCGCAGCCGGCGAATTGCTTGAAATCAACAAAAACCCCGCCGGCCTTGGCATAGAAAAAACGGCCGAGCCAAAAACGATTGTCGTTGATTTTTCCAGCCCCAACATTGCCAAGCAAATGCACGTCGGCCACCTGCGAAGCACCATTATCGGCGATTGCATCTGCCGGATGCTCGAATGCTTAGGCCACAAAGTCATTCGCCAGAATCACGTAGGCGACTGGGGCCTCCAAATGGGTATGATTTTTTACGCCATGCACAAGACAGAGCAGCGCGTAGCTATGGATGGTCAGAGAACGAGACAGCCAAAAAGGAACATAACGCTCGAGGACTTGGAGCGTTTCTATAAAGCTGTCTCTGACAAAGTCAAATCAGATCCTGATATTGCTAAACAAACTCGCAATTATACGCTGGCCTTTCAGCGTGAAGAGAAAGAGTTTCCAAGATTGTGGAAAAGGGCTTGTAGAATCACACTTGAAGCGTGTTATGGTTTGTATAGGAGGCTTGGGGTCTTCCTTACCGAAGAACACATGCGCGGTGAAAGCGCATATAAAAGCGATCTACCAAAAGTGGTCGACGACCTCAAGAAAAGGGCTATTGCTGTCGAGTCCGACGGGGCTATCTGCGTTTTTCCGCCGGGATTCAAGACGAAGGAGGATGAGCCGCTGCCGTTTATTATTCAAAAGTCTGATGGAGCGTATCTTTATGCGACGACGGACCTGGCGGCGCTGCGGTATCGGGTCAACGAGCTGAAGGCGAACGCTATAGTCTATGTCACCGACGCCCGGCAGAAGCTGCACTTTGAGATGTTGTTCGCCGTCGCGCGGATGGCCGGGTGGGTGAATGACAAGATCGAGCTGACGCATGTGATGTTCGGCAGCGTCTTGGGCGAGGATGGGACGCCGCTAAAGACGCGCTCGGGCGAAAATGTGAAACTCAAAGAGCTGCTCGACGAAGCGGTCGAGCGCGCCAAGTCGGTCGTTGAAGAAAAGAATCCGGAGCTTTCGCCTGATGAAAAAGACAAGATCGCCAAGGCCGTCGGTATCGGCGCGGTCAAGTACGCGGATTATTCCAACAATCGCACGAGCGACTACGTTTTCAGCTTCGATAAGATGCTGGCGATGGACGGTAACACGGCCCCGTATATGCAGTACGCTTACGCCCGGATAAAATCCATCGAGCGAAAAGCGCAGAGCAAAGACGTGGACATCGAGGCGGAGCTTGCCGGCGTAAAAACGCTCAATCTAACGGAGCCGGATGAGTTAAGCCTGGCGAAGCACCTGATTCGTTACGGCGAGTCGATTCAGGCCGCCGCCGCGGATTACAGGCCGAATTATCTGACGGCGTATCTCTACGAGCTGTCGCAGAAGTTCAGCGCATTTTACACGAACTGCCCGGTTCTGGCGGCCGGGCCGGACAAAAGGCCCACCAGACTGCTGCTGTGCGACCTGACCGCCAAAACGATCAAGCACGGCCTGCATGAGCTTTTAGGCATCGAAGTCGTCGAGCAGATGTAGGAGGTGAAAATCATGAAAATCATCCAGAAAGATTTTCACATCAGCACCAAGAGCCGCAATGAGATGATTGACATCACCAGTCAGGTCGGCTCGCTGGTCGGCCAGTCCGGCGTCACGGACGGCGACGCCGTCGTCTATTGTCCGCATACGACGGCGGCGATCACCATCAACGAAAACGCCGACCCCTCCGTTGGGCACGACATCCTTTTGACGCTGGAGCAGTTGGTGCCCCAGCGCCGGCTGGGCTATCGACATTCCGAGGGCAATTCCGACGCCCACTGCAAGAGCTCCCTGCTGGGCTGCAGCGAGCTGGTCCTGATTAAGGGCGGAGCCCTGCAGCTTGGCACGTGGCAGGGGATCTTCTTTTGCGAGTTCGACGGCCCTCGCAGCAGGAAGGTCATCGTCCAAATCCGGGGCCAGTAGGGGCGACCCCGTGTGGCCACCCGGGATAGACTTGGCCGCAAGGGTTCAGAAGCGCGCAAAAAAAGGGCGAGGTGGTGGGACCGGCTGGGGGGGAGACCGGTGGACCACACTGCCTCGCCGAGGTCTATCAACCCCTGAGAGGGGTATCAATTCAGCGTTCAAATTCGAAAGAGCAACCGCCCAAAGTGTTTCCAGAAAATCCTTCAACTGCAAGGGGTTATATTCCCACCCCATGCCCTACCAACACCCGTTAGTATATCCATTGCAGGCCAAAAAATCAAGTTTAAAATCACTTTTTTTCGTTTTTTTTGCGAACACTGTTTTATCCGGACCCAAGTCATAAAACGTAAGGGCTAAGATACTTAATGGACCGCGAATTGCCGGAGCAGCAGACCGCCAACAGGTAACTGCCGGCGGGCCGGACCGGGCTTGTTTGAAGCACGAGAAACCGCCAAAATCTCTCCCTCGACTATTTTTGTGCTGGAAAAAGCAGGAGCGTGTTGATATGTTGAATTCATCGCTTGTACGTGGTGGATTGATGTCTCGATTCTGAATTTCTGACAATTGTTCTATGCCGAAGATTTCTGAGAAGTTGAAACGTATTAATGACACGATCAACGCCGCCTGCGCACGTGCCGGCAGAGAACCCGATGAGGTCCGGCTCGTCGTTGTCACCAAGTCGGCCACCTTTGAAGCCGTCAAGGAAGTCCTCCATCTGGGCGTCACCAACCTGGGAGAAAACCGCGTGCAGCAACTGAAAAAAGTGGCTACTCAGGTCGAGGAGTTTCTGCAGGGCCCCGATGGCGCCCCGGCCCTGTTGAAGACTATCTGCTGGCACATGATCGGCCACTTGCAGCGTAACAAGGTCCGCCAGGTCCTGCCGATTGCCGCCCTTATCCATTCGGTTGATACGCTTCGGCTGGCCGAAGAGATTAACACCGCCGCGGCCAAGCTAAACCTGCGTCCAAAGGTGCTTTTGCAGGTCAATATGTCCGACGAGCCTCAGAAATACGGCGTTCCCGTGGGGGCGGCGACGCATCTGGCCGAGCAGATAGAGACGCTGCCGAACGTCCGGTTCGCGGGCCTGATGACGATGGCGCCTCTGACCCATAATAAGGACATTGTCCGCGCTTGTTTTGTTCGGGCACGAGAGCTGTTCGTCGAAATGTGCGGCGAAAGGATTGTCGGCCCGGAGTTCACCGAGCTAAGCATGGGTATGAGCTCGGACTACGAGATCGCCGTCGAGGAGGGGGCGACTATCCTGCGCATCGGCTCGGCCATCTTCGCCGGCTGATCCTTCGCTGCCGCGGACCTGCCGCGCCCGCCCGTGCGATGCACTTCGCAACAGTTTCGCGGGCGCCGAATCAAGGCATTTTGCCTCCCCCGGCTCTCGTGCGAAGAGTCTCTTCCAGCCGTTTAAGCCAAATCGCCGTCCAAACGGCGCCATTGCGCCCGCTTTCAAGCAGCGGAAAAACGCAAGAAAAATGAAAAGTACCGCCTCTGAGAAGCCGAAATTAGCTAAGGCTTGTGCTGTAGCCTGATGTTTGTGCCCGGTCCGATAATACGGCCGAAGAAGGTAGATGGAATGGAAAGCGCCGAATCATCCAGAGCGATTGAGCTGTCAGGGCGTTTCACTGACGTTCTGTACCTGACGGACGAGGGCTCCATGCCGGCCGAAATAAAGCGGCTCTTGAGGCTCAGAAAGCTATCTTCCCACCTCTTGGCGATAGACCGGTTCTGGGAGGTGCAAGACCGGCTCGATTTGATCGGTACCGCCGTGATCGACGTGAAAGACCTGGCGGCTTCACAGCAGCAATTGACCCGCATCATCGAATCGCTCGAGAAGGAGCGCATCGGTGTGATTCTGCTGACCGGCCGGATGACCGTTCCCGTGCGAAGCTTCTCTCTGACACCGGTCAAGACCAGCTTCTCCATGAGTGCGACCACGCAGGCGGTCTCCATCGAGGAGCTCTGGGCAAAGGTGAGTGTGAATCTCGCCTATCGTAAGACCAGCCCGAATCTGGTGGTCAAGCCCGCGATTCCGCCGAAGCACGTGCACGCGATTTACAGAAATAAACTGGCCGAGCAGCTCAACATGACAAAGGCGCTGGCGGACAATCTGGCTGAGCAGCTTCGTCTGGCCGGGCTTGTTCAGCAGGATTTTTTGCCCACCCGGCTGCCGAACAGCGATCAGGTGCGCTGGGCGACTATTTTCCTGCCGGCCGAGTGGGTCTCCGGCGACATTTACGACGTGGTGCGGATCGACGAGCAGCATATCGGCTTTTATGTGGCCGACGTCGTCGGCCACGGGATGCCCGCAGCGCTGTTGACGATTTTTCTCAAACAGGCCCTGGTCATGCGGGAAACAGTCGGGAACAATTACCGCCTGTTCTCCCCCGCCGAGGTCGTCAAGAACCTCAACGTGCGCATGGCCGCACAGAAGCTCTCTGGCTACCAGTTCGCCACCTGCTGCTATTGTCTGCTGAACACCAAGACGCTCCAGCTCACATACGCGCGCGCGGGACACCCCTATCCCATTCTGATCAGGTCCGGCCAACCGCTGGAGCAGCTCGAGGTGCGAGGCTCCCTGCTGGGAATCTTCGAACAGGCCGAATATATACAGCAGACCGTACAGCTTCAGCCCGGCGATAAGCTGCTGCTCTATTCCGACGGAGCCGAGCCTTTCATCGGCAGGTTTGACGAAAAGGGCCGTTTCAATTTCGGCGACGAATTCCACAAGATCAGAGATTTGTCAATCGTCGAGATTGTGGATGCTTTGAACGCACGCGTTCAGAGCCAGGAGCTCGAACCGGCGGAGGTTGATGATATTACAGTGATGGGCCTTGAGATACGTGCGAACACCCCTAATTCCTAAGTCACGACCTCAATGCCGTACAACTGGCAGAACGTCCGTAACGGCTTTGCGCAGTTCCCATAGAATATAACCTGGTGCATCCCCTTGACGTCGCAGACGTCGTCCACTTCGTTGATCGTCATCTCCACGTTCGTCCGGCAGCCGGTCAAGGAAAATCGGCCAAAATCGCGGTTTTCAGCGAGATTATCAGGCCCGCTATGAACAAACGCCCGGCCAAATCGTAGAGCGAATTGAAACACATCCTCCTCCTTCAGAAAATAAGGGGCGGCCCTCAAGAAGCCGCTCCTTATTTTTTCCGGGGCAGGCAGATTGTCGCTGTGGTTCCTTTGCCGGGCTCGCTGGCGAGGGTCAGCGTGCCTTTGTTCAACTGGATAAACCGGGCGGCGTAAGCAAGGCCCATTCCGCGTTTTCGTCCCGCCGGCTTGGCCGAGAAGAACGGCTGGGTCGCCTTTTTCAGCGTCTCGCTGTCCATTCCGCAGCCGTGGTCTTTGATGACTATTTTCACCCGCTCGGCCGCATCGGGCGCATCGGCGGCGACTTCTATCGGCCCGGCCTGGCCGCCGTATGATTCAACGGCGTTGGCTATGATGTTTGCGAGGGCCGAAACGATTTGCGCCGAGTCCACAAAGACGTCCCTTGCGTCCGCGCCAACTTTAATTTGAACGTCGAGGTATTCTCGATTCGTTTTTCGGTTCGTCAGTTGTACGGCCTCGTCCAGCATCTTTTTGATGTTTGTTTGAGTGGCCCTGGGCTGCGGCGGCTCGGCGAAGGTCATAAGGTCTTCGATAATCCCGGACGCTTCGCGGGCGTTTTCATAGATTTGTCTGAGGATTGCTTTTGCTTCCGGGTCCGTCTGGGCCTCGGCGAGCAGTTGCGCCCGGCCGGAAACAACCGCTAACGGATTGTTCAGCTCGTGGGCGGCGCCGGCGGCCATCTCGGCCAGCGCATTGAGCGAATCCTCCGCTCGAATTGTCGCCGCACGCTCTTGTTCTTCCTCGCGAGGCGGCTCGGCGGCCTCCGCCGGTTTGGAGACAAGCCCGCCGGATGGAAGGCGGACAAGGCCGGCAAACAGCTCGGCGAACTGTTGTTGTTGTTGCCGGGCCAGTGCCATATCCAGAACGGCCCCCGCAATCGAGGCGGAGATTCTGAACTTTTCCTTAAACAGCTCGGCGTCACCCGGATAGTGAAGCTCGAAGGCAATGGCCCCGACGGCCCGGCCGTTCGAGAGCAACGGCGCCAGCCTGGTCCGGCTTATATCAAAGTCCACGTCCAACTGCTCAGACAGCCAGTCAAGATGGACTTCAGCGCTCAGGACCGCAAAATTGTTTGCTATCTCTTTCGGTATGGCCGGCGATTCGGCGGGAACCTCTAATGCAACACGCCTGCTCTGCGAGAGGCTTTCCACAAGCACGGCGTCAAGTGTCTCGCTCATGGCCGTCGGCGCCAAATACAGACATACCATCCCCGTCTGGTAGAACTTCTGCCAGCGGACGGCAAAATCCTCCGCGATCTCGGCCGGAGCGGCGGCCGAACTCAGATTCAGCAGAAAATCAGCCGCAAAATCGAGGTGGCTCGATGCACTTTGCAGCCGGCAATTCTCATCGGACAATTCCGTGTGCTGGCGGGCGAATTGAGCTGCGGCGGACTGGACGGCCCGGCAATAATCAGCGACCGCATTCGGCAGATTCAAACCCAGGACCTGCGATTTCTGTTCGACCGCAACAGCAAGATTCCGGCCGACGCTTTGCAACTGCTCGGCGTCGATCTGCAAAAACTCGCCCACGTCCTCCGGCGGTTCGGCCGGATCGAAGCTGCCCGAGACGCCGATGCCCAACTGCCGCACCAGACAGTCGGCTAATTGGACAATCGCAGCGATTCTTGCTTCGGGCATATCCCGCGAAATCGTCACGGAGCTACCGTGATGAAGCCAGATCGCAAGAGTCACGGGGTTTGGCAGCCGCCACCTCCGCGCCAGATGATTGCCCACGACGGTATGGTCCGTGCCGAGGTGTTTGCGTTCGATAATGCAGGAACATTCCTGGGCAGACTCGGCTTCTTCGAGAAGACGGGCAAAACCCTTTGGCATCGTCTCCTGCAGAGCGAGCTTTCCGATGTCGTGCAGCAGCCCGGCGTAGTAGGCCAGTTGCGGGTCTATGTTCGGCAAGGTCAGCTCGCCGAGCTGCTCGGCGCAGCAGGCAACCGCAAGACTGTGGAGCAGCAGCCCTTTTCTAAATGGAATACTTTGTCTGTCGGCGCCGTTGTCGGGATCAAAGGGCTGCATAACCGGAATGGACAAGAGGACATCGCGAACCTCGCGTGCGGGCAGCTCGTCAAGGCACCGACGAAGCGAAAACCCTCTCTCGGGCACGGGCAATCCCCGCAAAGCCGCCAGCGAGAGGATTCGCCCGGCGAGAGCCGGGTCGCATTCGATCAGATCGGCCAGCGCCGGCGGGGAGAACCGGCCCTGCAAAAGCCGGGTGAAAAGCTGCGCCCCGACGCAGGGAAGGATTGACAGCGAGCTGAGCCGTCCCATGACGAGCTCTACCTGCTGGGCGGCGATTCTGGCGTTGAATTCTCCGTTGGGCATATCATTCGGGCTTCGTCGGTCGTGTCTCGTATGTTGCAGGTCGTCGGTTGTCGGTCGCATATCACACGGCGTATGTCGTATGCCGACCGACGAAGGCCGGCCGGCAACCGACGCAAGTGGTCTTATTTCATCTGAAGGGCCGCGGTGATCTTACCGGTGAGCTCAACGACGTCGAACGGCTTTCTTATGAAATCCTGAGCGCCGGACTTGAGCAGTTGAGCAATCTCATCCTGTTTCACAACGCCGCTCACAATGATAATCCGAATGTTCTGGAATTCGGGGTTCTTCCTTATCGTCTGGCAGACGACGTTGCCGTTGACGTCGGGCAGCATGTAATCGAGCAGTATCAGCTCAGGGCGAAACCGCTGGGTGGCTATCCCGGCCTCGTAGCCGCTTGATGCGGTTTCGGTCTCGAATCTGCCGTCGCGCCTTAGAATCTCAACGATCAGCTCCACGATTTCAACGTCGTCATCGACAATAAGAACCTTTCGCTTGCCGGACTCGATGGCATCCAGGGGGATTTTGTTTTCCTGCATGAACTTGACAAGACTCTGGCGCGGAATCCTCCGGAATCTTGAGCCTGGAACACGAAACCCCTCCAGCCGGCCGGCGTCGAAGCAGCGGATGATCGTCTGTTGGCTCACTTTGCAAATCTCCGCAGCTTCCCCCGTGGTGAACAAATCCTTCATCTTATCCATTCCTTTTCTTTAACCAAGTCCTTTTGATTTTATCCCCCACCATGTTACCGTCCTGCCCCAATTTAACGGCCAAGCTTCACAACTGTCAAGAGCAAAAATGAAGGAAAAAACCAAAATTATTATTGTCGGGCCAACTATTATCAGTCCTTGGAGGCATCCGGCCGATGCGTGCTTCAGCTTTTGTTGGACAGAGTGAAAATGTGAATTCGCCGGAGATATTTCGTATCTTGCAGGGGCGCCGATCGAAGCGTCACTGGCTCCGGCCGGCTTCTGTGAAGATGCAAAACCAGCGTCTTGAACGGCCAAGTGTTCTCTTGAGAAATTTTGCAGCTTTTCACATTTTCCTGTGAACTACCCGTGCTATATATCGTAATATCACTATATATCTATATATTGTAATGACTACTTTGGGTACATGAAATGGACAAGAAAGTCGCGGAACAGGTGGCTGAGGTTTTAAAAGCGGTGGCGCATCCGGTGCGGCTGCAGATCGTCGAGCTGCTCGAAACCAACGAAATGTGCGTGGGCGACATCGTCGAGGCGCTGGGTGGAAAGCAGGCCGTCACGAGTCAGCAGCTCAACATGATGAGGGATAAGGGCGTCCTGGAGTGCCGCCGCGACGGCACAAAAGTGTTCTATCGGATCGAGAACAAGAACGTCATCAAGCTTTTGCATTGTGTGTATGACCACTGCAAGACCAGGAAAGCCTGAGCAAACCGCCGGGAGTCAATAACCTGCCTGGAACAACGGGAGTCATCTTATATGGCAAGAAAAATTCTGATTGTCGGTGGTGTGGCCGGAGGAGCGTCCGCCGCGGCAAGGCTTCGCCGGCTGGATGAGGAAGCCCAAATTATCATGTTTGAACGCGGCGATCACATCTCGTTTGCCAACTGCGGGCTGCCTTACTATGTCGGTGGGACCATCAAGGACCACGATGCCCTGCTGCTTGCGACGCCGGAGTCGTTCAAACAGAGATTCAACGTTGACGTCAGGATTCGCAGCGAGGTCGTCAAGATCGATCCCAGGAAAAAACAGGTACACGTGGTCGAACCAGCTACGGGCAACAGGTACACTGAAGACTATGACCAGTTGATTCTATCGCCCGGCACCGAGCCTGTCCGGCCCCGCATCCCCGGTGTTGACTCGGACAGGGTATTTACCCTGCGGAACGTCGCCGACATGGACCGGATATCGCAGTTCATCGGCAAACAGAACCCCCGCAAAGCGATTGTGATTGGCGCCGGCTACATCGGTCTGGAAATGGCCGAGAATCTTTGTGCTCGCGGCCTATCCGTCGAAGTCGTTGAAATGTTTGATCAGGTTATGCCGGTCCTCGATAAGGAAATGGCCTGGTTCGTCCACCGCCATCTGAGCGAGCACGGTGTTACTGTGCGATTGAGCGACGGCGTCCGCTCGCTTCACCAGGCCGGCTCTTGCCTGAAGGTCGGGCTAAGTTCCGGCGTCGAATTGGATTGTGACTTTGCCATGCTTACAGCCGGCGTACGGCCGGAAGTGAAGCTGGCCCGGGAAGCCGGCCTGGAAATCGGCGAGCAGGGCGGCATCAAGGTCAATGAGTATTTGCAGACAAGCGATCCTGATATTTACGCAATCGGCGACGCCGTTGAGGTGCGCGATTTTGTTCTCGGCGGTTCGACCTTGATCCCGCTGGCAGGGCCGGCGAACAAACAAGGCAGGATGGCGGCGGATAACCTGTGCGGCAGAAAACGCACGTACAACGGCACCCAAGGCACAGCGATACTGAAAGTATTCGATTTGACCGCAGCGATGACCGGGGCGAGCGAGAAGGCTCTGGCGAAAACGGGTATCGAATATGAGAAAGTCTATCTTCATCCGGTCAGCCACGCCGGGTACTATCCGGGCGCTGAGCCGATGCACGTCAAGCTGTTGTTCCGCAAGCCCGACGGCAGGATTCTGGGCGCTCAGATTGTCGGCGGCGACGGCGTGGATAAAAGGATTGATATTCTCGCCGTGGCCATTCGTGCCGGGATGACCGTCTTCGACCTGCAGGAGCTGGAGCTTGCCTACGCCCCTCCATACGGCAGCGGGAAGGACCCGGTCAATATAGCAGGCTACGCCGCGGCCAATATACTCGACGGCACAGTTAAGGTGAAACATTTCAACGAGCTTGAAGACGACGATTTTGTCCTGGACGTCCGCACGCCCGCCGAATTTGCCAAAGGCGCCATTCCGAATGCAAAAAACATTTCGGTGAATGAGCTCCGCGACAGGCTGGATGAGTTGCCGAAGAATAGAACTATTCATGCTTACTGCGGCGTCGGGCTTCGCAGTTACATCGCGTGCAGAATCTTAGAGCAGAATGGTTTTGACGTCAGGAATCTCTCCGGCGGATACACAACGTACCGGGCAATGGCAAAGACTGCTTAGCAACAGAGTTGAAAGGCGATTCGACTCCCAATAGAATAGACGAATCAATTTTTTGGCGGATAAGAAAAATGCAATTCAGACAGAAGATCATAGAATACTCCCTAAAGCACTACAAATTAGTCACTATTGTCATGATTGTCTTCACGGTCGGGCTCGGTGCTTTGATCCCCCTGGTTAAGGTTGATACGGACCCCGAGAACATGCTCTCGGAGACCGAGCCTGTACGGGTGTTCCACACTCAAACCAAGGAACGTTTCGCCTTGAGCGACATGGTCGTGCTGGGTGTTGTGAACAATAAAGACCCGAATGGCGTGTTCAATCCCTCGTCGCTAACAAGGATATACGAGCTGACCGAATTCGCCAAGACGCTGCGCTGGCCGAGCGAGGAAGATCCGAATAAACAGGTCGGCGTCATCGAAGTGGATTTGCTGGCCCCTTCGACGGTGGACCACATCGGCCAGGGCGGGCCGGGCGTGGTGACCTTCGAGTGGCTCATGAACAAGCCGCCGGCCACAAAGGCCGATGCGCTTCAGATTCGAGATAGAGCCATGTCGAATCCCATGCTCAAAGGAACCCTCATCTCTGAGGACGGAAAAGCGATTTGCCTGTACGTGCCGCTGACGAGCAAGGATTTGAGCCATGAGGTGTACAAAGCACTGACGAAGAAGATTGCGACTTTTGAAAAAGGCGATGAGGAATATCACATCACCGGCCTGCCCGTGGCGGAGGACACGTTCGGGGCGGAGATGTTCATCCAGATGGCCGTGGCCGCGCCGCTGGCGATGTTCGTGATCTTTATCCTGATGCTGCTGTTCTTCCGCAAGCTGGTCCTGATCATCTCGCCGATGATCGTGGCCGTGGTGTCCGTGATCTGCACGATGGGTTTGATGATCGGGATGGGTCTGCCGGTCCACATCATGAGCTCCATGATTCCCATCTTCCTGGCGCCGTACTCGGTGGTGGACTCAGTGCACATTCTCTCGGAGTTCTTTGACCGCTACACGAAAGAAAAAGGCCGCCGCAAGACGATCATGGAGGTGATGACCACCCTGTTTGTCGCGATGCTGTACACGTCGCTGACCACGGCGGCCGGGTTCGCATCGCTGGCCTTGACGCCGATTCCGCCGGTGCAGGTGTTCGGCATATTTGTGGCCGTTGGTGTTATGATTGCCTGGGTGTGCACCGTGACCTTCGTGCCGGCCTACGTCATGCTCATTCCGGAACGCATGTTGGAGAACTTTGGGCACGCCGCTCACTACGCGGACAAACCCAGCGGTCTGACCCGGCTCCTGGAAAAGGCCGGCCGGTTCACGTACACCCGCGCCAAGCCGATCCTCGCCGTGTTCCTGGCGCTAGTAGTTGTCGCGGTGTACGGCGTGTCGCACATTCAGGTCAACGACAATCCCGTCAAATGGTTCTCGAAGAAGCACGCCATCCGGGCCGCGGATATCGAGTTGAACAAGCACTTCGGCGGGACTTACATGGCGTATTTGGTCCTCGACCCGAATGAGGCGAAGGCCATTCCCGTTGGCTATATTGACGACCTTCGCAAACGTTTTTCAGGCAGGCTCCTGGAGCTCAAGGACCAGTTCCCCAAGGCAGCCAATATTATCCCTGAGGTCGAAACCGAGCTGCTTCAGCAGGCCGGCCAGGTCCAGAGCAAGGATGAGTTGCTTGAGACCTTGAGCCGGTTCGCCCAGAAGAAGCGCGATGCGGCGAAGGGAAAGGACGCTGATTTGTGGTATGAGGTGGCGGATTTTTTCGAGCTGGAGAAGGAAAACGTCAAGGTCTTCAAGCGGCCGGACGTGCTGCGCTACATGGCGGCGCTTCAGGAACATCTCGACAAGACGGGCTTGGTCGGGAAGAGCAGCTCCGTGGCGGACGTCGTCAGGAAGGTGCACCAGGAGCTGTTAGACGGCAAGCCGGAAAACTACAGGATTCCCGATACCTCCGCGGCGGTCGCGCAGTGCCTGTTGCAATTTCAGAGCAGTCATAAGCCGGACGATTTGTGGCACCTGGTCACCAGCGACTCCATGCACGCTGCGATTTGGATGCAGTTGCCCAGCGGGGACAACAAGGACATGCAAAAAGTCGCGAAAGCCGTGGATGAGTATTTCAGCAGGAATCCGCCGCCGGCGCCGCTCAAACACGAATGGGCGGGCCTGACCTATATCAACGTCGTCTGGCAGGACAAGATGGTCTGGGGGATGCTGCAGTCGTTCCTCGGCAGCTTTCTCGTCGTGTTCATTATGATGGCTATTCTGTTCCGGTCGCTGTTGTGGGGCATTGTGTGCATGATCCCGCTGTCGGTCACGATTCTTATGATCTATGGGATTACGGGCCTGGTCGGTAAGGACTACGACATGCCCGTTGCGGTGCTCAGTGCTTTGACTCTGGGCATGGCGGTCGATTTCGCCATCCATTTCCTCGAACGGACGCGGACGGTGCACGCCCAGATCGGCTCATGGGCTGCGGCGGCGCCCGTCATGTTCGCCGAGCCGGCGAGGGCCATCAGCCGCAACGTTGTGGTCATCGCGGTGGGTTTCCTGCCGCTGCTGTTGGCGCCGCTGGTGCCATACAAGACCGTCGGAGTCCTGATGTGCGCGATCATGGCCCTGTCCGGGCTGGTCACGCTCATGATCCTTCCGGCGATCATCCGCCTGCTCGAGTCGCGGATGTTCCCGCCTGGCGTGGCGGCGCCCGTCTCGCCAAAATGCAATTGTGCGTTCTGCTTCGTGATTTCGCTCTCGAGCGTGGTTATGGTGCTGCTGAACGTGTATCAGTTCGGAAAGATGAGCTTAAACAGTTTCATGTGGTTCGGTATCATTGCTGTGCCGGTCCTGGCGGTGATCTGCGGCGTGATGTCGCGACGGCAGGCCTGCCGGACCGATTTAAATCGTCAATCGAAAATCGCAAATCGAAAATCTGTTTAGGGGTGCAAAATGAGACAGATATGGAAAGTAGTATGTGTTCTTTATCTTTCGGGGGTGGTTTTCGCCGCGGATAAGCCAAATGCAGGGCAGGAAATCCCCGATATTCAAACCATCGTCAGCAAGGCCAACGTTGTCGCCTATTACCAGGGCGACGACGGCAAGGCGAAGGTCAAAATGACCATCACGGACAAGCAGGGCCAGAAGCGAGAGCGTCAGTTCAACATCTTGAGAAAGGACGTCTCGGACGGTGGTGACCAGAAGTATTTTGTTTATTTCGAGCTGCCCGCCGACGTTCGCAAGATGGCGTATATGGTTCACAAGTACACCGATCCCAGGAAGGATGATGACCGATGGCTGTACCTGCCCGCCCTCTCGCTGGTTAAGCGGATCGCCGCCGGCGACAAGCGGACCAGCTTTGTCGGCTCGGATTTTCTGTACGAGGATGTTTCCGGCCGGAGCCTGGAGGAGGATACGCACGAGCTGATCCAGACGACGGATGAATTCTTTGTCGTCAAGAACGTCCCGAAGCGGCCCGACACCGTGGAATTCGGCTATTTCAACGTTTCGATAGACCGCAAGACGTACGTGCCGATGAAGATGGAGTTCTTCGACAAGGAAAACAAGCTCTACCGGGTCATCGAATCGACCAAGGTGGAGAAAATTCAGGATTTCTACACCGTCGTCAAGTCCGTCGTCACCAATCTCAAGACCGGCGGCAAAACGGAAATGGAATTCAGCAACGTTCAGTACAATATCAATCTCGGGGATATATTCACGGAACGGTACCTTCAACGGCCGCCGCAGGAGGCCATGCGATGAGGCCGGTGCGGCGAAACCGATTTTGCAGCAGACTGCATTGACTTTGTAACGCAAGCGGATTATCATTAAACAGGGCCAGCAGAAGATAGGCAAAAGAAATAGAAATGAAATTTACCCAATATTTTCTTTATACAAGAAATCGGCCGGACCGCTCGTGTATCAAGGAAGAGTGGATTAAGGATGCCATAGATAATCCCTTAAAAACAGAGGTTCAGAAAGACGGTAGAATTCGAAAGTGGATATACGTAAGAGAAGCCGACAAGTATTTGCGGGTAATCCTGCTTTCGGACGGCACTACCGTACACAACGCTTTCTTTGATCGCGGCTTCCAGGAGTAATATCATGAAGATCAAATACTTTACAGATACGGATACGGCGTTGGTTGAGTTCTCAGACCATCAAGTAGCGCAGACCAAAGAAATAAACGAAAACATATACGTTGATTTGGACGCGGATGGCAATCTGGTGAACATGACTATCGAACATGCGAGCAGTCAGGCCAATATAGCTGAGGTGGCTTATCAGCAAATTGAAAACAAGAGCACGTGACAAGATAATTCTGAAGTTAATATTACGTGCTTTTGTTAGTGGCAAGGGAGGCGAAGGCTCACCTTCCAATACAATGATGGTTGTATTGTAGAAACAAAAACAGTAAAGGAATCAAGATGCCCAAACTGTTGGTGGTTGATAAAAGCGTATTTCACACTCTTCACCATCGTGATGAGAATTTATGTGCATTCGTCAAAAACTATAATGTCGTTTTGCCGCACACACTGGCTATTGAGTGCGATATAAGTGAAAAAAGGCCAGATAAAGAGCCAGGTAAAGACCCAGATAAACTATTGAGAGGATTGGACAAAGCAATCAAGGCCGGAGCGAAGATGGGATATCAATCAGCAGAGCTCTTGGAGGCTGAGAAGACGACTCTTTGCCCTGTAAAGTCAATCGTCGACGAAGTGACCACCCAACAATTGAGAAATAGCACTCTCGTAATCAGCATGGATCTGATTAAAGAAGCAGCTAATCATTGTATGGAGGTATCCAAACAGAAAATCAACGGCTTATTGGGGCATGCAAGAACACTGTACGAGAATGCTGGCAAAAACCAAACCTTTTTGAAGAGTTTTAGCAAACAGAAAAGTAAAGAAGAGCGGTTTAAAGTGTGGATTCAGTTCATGGACCACAATAACGTCATGAATGATACCTTAAAGGCCTTCTTCTCAGGACAAATTAGCTCTCATGTAGATGCCAACTGGTATACATGGCAGTTTACTCGCCTTTGGTGTGCATATTGTTGGGATTGGGGTCATAAGAAAAGTCTGCCTGGCTCTAGCGAAAAAAAGGATGTGTCGAATGATTTCTACGATATAGAGCCCGTCTTATATCTCTTGCTAGCAGATGGTTTATTGACAAATGACCAAGGGCTTGAGATACCATTGGCGAAGGCAGCGTTTCCAAAAAAGGATGTATTTAAAGTGAACACATCCTTGAACTCTTCAAGGACGGTGCAACATGTATTTGACGATATTATTAACATTATCCCACAGGGCTACAGAATTGAATAGCGGAGAGAGTACACACTGGTAAAATCGAATGGCAAACTCACACGTAGCTTTATCATTTTGCCCTTTGGGAGGCTTGGATCTATGCACAGCCGGTTCATGTTGTGGCCTTGCACGCTTACCGGATTTCGCGGCTTCCCAGAGACATTCACTTTGTTAGGAATTTCTGATTCAAGGACGTTGCAAAATGGCTTCTAAGCTGCGGTGGATTCTGGGGATTTGTGCGATTTCCACTTTGACGGCGATGGCTGCGGTTTTCGATGAGAGCGCCGATGTCAACGAGCCGCCCTCTTCCAAACTGCCGGTAGAGACGCACGGCTTCTACGAGATCCGAGGGGGCTATCGGCTGCAAAACGACAAGTACGAAAAAGACATGTCCATCATGGAAAATCGGCTCCAGCTCGATTTGGCTTCGTACCTCGATTGGGCCGACCTGAAATTCAAAGGCGATTTCATCGGCGATCTTGTTGAAGAACAGGGCGATTTCGACCTGCGCGAGGCCAATATCTTCACCCGGCCGACGGACTATATGGACGTCAAAGTGGGCCGGCAGGTTTTGACCTGGGGGACGGGCGACCTGGTCTTCATCAACGATCTGTTTCCCAAGGACTGGGAGTCCTTCTTCATCGGCAGAGATTCTGAATACCTCAAAGCTCCGTCCGATGCAGCCAAGGTCAGTCTGTTCGGCGACTGGGCAAACCTGGACGTTGCCTTTACGCCCCAGTTCGATCCCGACCGTTTCATAGACGGGCAGCGTATCTCATACTGGAACTCCAATCTCGGCCGGACCGCCGGGCAGGACGCGATCGTCTATACCGACAAGCCCAATGACTGGTTCGGAGATTCCGAGATCGCCGCCCGGGTGTACAGGAATATCAATAACTATGAGCTGGCTCTCTACGGCTATCGCGGCTACTGGAAGAGCCCCGGCGGCCAGAACGCGGCGATGACCCAGGCTATCTTTCCCGATTTGAACGTCTATGGCGCCAGCGCTCGCGGGACCATCGCCAAAGGGATCGGCAACCTGGAAGTCGGATATTATGAGTCGGCGGACGACCAGAGCGGAAAGGACCCTCTGGTTAACAATTCCGAAATGCGGTACCTGGCCGGCTACACGCAGGAAATCGCCAGAGACTTCACAATGGGCGTCCAGCATTACATCGAGTACATGCTGGACTACGGCCCCTACAAGGGAAATCTGCCGGCGGGGCCTGAACGTGACAGAGACAGGCATCTGACGACGCTGCGCCTGACCAGGCTGCTGATGAATCAGAACCTGCAATGCTCGCTGTTCACTTACTACAGCCCGTCAGACAAGGACGTCTATATGCGTCCGAACGTCAATTACAAGGTCAGCGACAATCTGGCGATGGAGATCGGCGGCAACATATTCTTCGGCGACTACCCGAACACGTTCTTCGGCCAGTTCCGCGACGACACGAACGTGTACCTTGGCGTGCGATACAGCTTCTAAGTCGCATCCGTCTCGGGCGTCTCCTCGGACTGTTCGGGCACAACGACGACCTTGACGGTAGCCGTTGCATCCGGCCCGAATTGCAGCGTCACGGCATGCGTCCCGACCTGCTTGATGTGTTCGGGCAACTGCACAATCTCGTCGGTCACTTCGAACCCCTGCAAACGCAGGTTCGCGGCGATCTCGTGAGCAGTCACCGAGCCGAACAGGTGGCCCTGCTCGTTGGCTTTAGCGGCCAGAACCGCCTCGGCGCCATCGACGGCCTTGGCCGCTTCCTCTCGCCGTTTGCCCTCGACTTTCCGCAGCTCGGAGCGATTGGCTTTCTCTTCTGCAATCGCTCGGATGCTGGCTTCGGTAGCAGGCCTGGCCAGCTTCTGCGGCAGCAGATAATTTCTCGCATACCCCTCATTGACCTCAACCACGTCGCCGAGCCAGCCAAGTTTTTGAATATCTTCACAAAGTAGAACTTTCATATCTCATCCCTCAAGTCATCTTGCGATCTTTTCACGCCCCGGCCCCATCAAGCCGTGAACGGCAGCAAAGACATATACCGGGCGCGTTTGATCGCTCTCATGGCTTTACGCTGGCAGCCGGCACAGTTGCCGCTGCGCTTGCGTGAGTAGATTTTACCTCGATTGGTCAGAAGCTTCTGGAGCGTCGCGATGTCTTTGTAGTCCACGTACTCTATGCCTCTTCTGCAGAAGCGACATTGCGTCTGTTCACGCGTTCCCACAAAACCAGGTTTTCTTCTGTTGTCATTCTGTTTTCTTATCATCTTTTACCTCAAATAACTGATTCAACGGTCATCGGCCCGCCGGCAAAGTCGTCCTCGCCGGCCTAAAACGGTATATCATCCGTGCTTGCTTGTTGTTCCGGTCCAGGGTAGGCCTCGCCCGCGCTCGGCCGGGTCTGGTTTGCGCCGCCAGCACCAGCACCCGTGCCGCCGATAAACTCAAAATTCTCGACGGTAACTCTCAGCTTGCTGCGCTTCGAGCCATCCTGAGCCTCCCAGCTATCGAAAGTCAGCCGGCCCTCAACAAATAACGGGTTTCCCTTCTTGCAGTACTTATTGATGACTTCGGCTCTCTTGCCGAACATCCTGCAGTCCACAAAACAGGTTTCGTCCCGCTGACTTCCATCCTGGCCCGTCCATTTTCGGTTCGTCGCCAGTCCGAAATCGACTACCGCCGTCTGGTTCGGCGTATAAGACAACTGGGGATCGCGAGTGAGATTGCCCATCAGCAGGACTTTGTTAAGATTGGCCATTCTCAAACTCCTCTTTCTCTGTCAATCGAGCGTTTCACTTTCGGGCTGCGAGCCTTGCGAATCATCGGCGTCCCCCTCGACCAGGTCAACTACGCCGTCCACGTCAGGCTCTTCGGCCATGGGAGCTTCCTCCCGGTCGTCCGGCCGGTCGGCCGGGGTCTCCGCAAAGCCCGTTGGCGTTCCTTCCTTCTCGGCCTTTGTAGCAGGCGTATCTTTCTCGATATCCTCGGCGGTCATGTGCTCGGCGTTCAGAATCAAAACCCGCATGATTCTCTCGGAGAGCTGAACGCTCTTTTCAATATCCTGAATTTTCTGGCCGTCCACTCGAAAATAGCAAATAATGTACGTGCCTCTGGATACGCCTCGGATGTCGTATGCGAGCCGCCTGTCATCCCATTTTCTGATCGAGACAATCTCAGCCTTGACCTTTTCGAGCATTTTCGTGATGGTCCCAAGCACTCCATCCCAATCCGTTCCCGCCTCGGCTGAATCAACGAGAAACATTCCTTCATACAAATTTTTCTTTGCCACAGTTTCCAAGCTAATTACCTCCCGCTAAGCTACGTATCCGGTATTTGGCTCATCGCCACACACACAACGTACAACGGTTACTCACCAGAACGATTAAACTTATTCATCGCCGTCTCGATACCATGCTCGATCCAGCACAACACTGCATCCCGCGCCCTTTCGGCGGCCTCGGCCAGCAGGGCCTTGTCGGCCTCTATCGGCTCGTCGAGGACGAAATCCACCGCGTCTTGTTCGGCGCTGCGGCCGATGCCGATCCGGCAGCGGGCAAACTCACTCGTGCCCAGCCAGGTGATGATGTCCGCCAGCCCGTTATGACCGCCGGCTGAGCCTTTGGCTCTCAGACGAATCCTGCCCGGCTCAAGGTCCATATCGTCGGCGACCACAAGCAGGTCGCCGATGTCGAGCTTGTAGAAACCCATCGCCGTCGCTACCGCCTGGCCGCTGCGGTTCATAAACTGCCAGGGCTTTAACAATATTAACTTCTTACCTGCACATTCGCCCGTTCCAAAACGAGCGTTAAATTTCTTCTTTTTTGCGTCTATGTCCAGCGCCACCGCCAGTGCATCAACAACCTTGAAACCCATATTGTGCCGCGTATCTTCGTACGCTTCGCCCGGATTGCCCAGGCCGACGACCATTTTCGTATCGCTCATGGTTTACGTGGACCCAGCACGGCCTGTTATTCCTTCGGAGCTTCCGCCTCCTCAGATTCTTTTTTCTCGGTGATAACCTCCGGAGCCGCCGGCATTTCCTCTTCGACCTCCTCGGTGGTCTTGACGGCAACCGTGTGGCACGTTACCAGAAGCATCTCGGCAGACGTAATGAGCTTCACGCCATCGGGAAGCGCAACGCCTCCTGCGTGCAGCGAGTCGCCGACGTGCATATCCTTGACCGAGATAACGATTTTCTCCGGAATGTCCGCTGCCATGCATTCGACTTCCAGATGGCCGACGTGCGCCTCGACGATACCGCCCTCGTGCGTACCGGCGGCGACACCCTTGAGCTCAATCGGGACGGTTACTTTGATCGATTGAGTGATGTCAACCCGCATCAGGTCCGCATGGATGATGTTCTTGCCCAGATGATCATACTGCACTTCCTTGACGATGACCTTTTCTTTCTTCTTGCCGATCTGGACATCCATGAGCCGCTGCCCATGGTGAAGACCTTCCACGAAATCGTGCGCGTTCAAGGAAATGGCCACGGGCTCTTCCTTGTGGCCGTACACCACCGCAGGTATGACGCCCTGCCGGCGCAGCTTTTGGACGGCTTTACGCCCGGTGCGTTCTCGAACTTCCGCTTTTAGAACCAACGTTTTTCCCATATCCTGTATCCTGATCAAATATTGTTAAACAAGTTACTGACGGATTCGTTTCTGTGAATTCTCTTTACCGCTTCACCTAACATGGCGGCGACGCTCAAAACCTTGATCCTATTGATCTTTTTGGACCTCTCGCTGAGGGGAATCGTATCGGTGACGAGCACCTCATCGATGGGCGTGCTATTCAGCCGCTCCACGGCCTGCGGGGCAAAGACGCCGTGCGTGGCGCCGACGTAAATTTTTTCGGCTCCGCGCTCCTTGACAAGGCTGGCGGCGCTGGTGACCGTCCCGGCGGTGGCGATAATATCATCGACCATCAGGATATTTCTGCCCCGGACCTCGCCGATAATCTCCTGAGCGTTGACCTTGCTGCCGCTGAGGCGTTTTTTGTGCACAATGGCCAGCTCTCCGCCGAGGTGCGCGGCGTATCGGGAGGCCGTCTTCATGTTGCCCACGTCGGGCGAGACGACCGTTAACCTGTCGATTTTCATTTCCCGGAAATACTTGCCCAACACCAGCTCGCCGGCCAGGTGGTCAACGGGAATGTCGAAGAAGCCCTGGAGCTGGTGTGCGTGCAAATCGATGGCCAGAACCCTGTCGGCTCCGGCCGTGGTAATCATATTCGCCACCAGCTTAGCGGTGATGGGGACCCGTCCTTCATCCTTTCTGTCCTGCCGGGCGTAGCCGAAGTAAGGAATCACCGCAGTGATGCGTCTGGCGCTGGCCCTTCGCAGGCAGTCCAGATAGATCAGAAGCTCAACGAGGTGCTCATCGACCGGCTCGCACGTTGACTGCACCACAAAGCAGTCCCTGCCGCGGACGTCATCCTCGACTCTGATCACTTTCTCGCCGTCCGGAAATCTGTCGATATTGGCGCCGCCGACCGGAATCCCCAGGTACTTGCAGACGTCGCTCGCCAGCACCGGATTACTGCTGCCGGAAAATATCTTCAGGTTATCATTCAGAAACATCAATTTTGACCTTCCCGCCCAGTTTGTTTACGCTTTCCTGGGAGACCACCATCGCGGCGCCAATGTTTGAGCCGTCCCTGAGCTCAAGCGGTGCGATCAGCACGGCGCCGGAACCTATGTAACAGTTGTCGCCTATAATCGTTCTGTTCACTTTTTCGCCGTCGAAGTTTGCGGTGATCGAGCCGGCGCCTATGTTCACGTTTCGTCCGACGGTCGCGTCACCGATGTAGCTGTGATGCCGCGCTCGAACGCCGTCGGCCAGCGTGGAATTCTTCACTTCTGTATACACGCCCAGGACCACGTCATTTTGCAGGACCGTGCCGTGCCTCAAATGAGCAAACGGCCCGATCCGGCAGCCCTGACCGATCTTGACTTCGCCGTGAATGTACGTGAACGGCTCAATGACCGTGTCCTGCCCGATCTGCGCCCTGACGTCGATCCAGGTATTGTCAGGATCGACGATGGTGACGCCGTCCTCCATCAGCTTGCGTTGAATGCGCTGCTGCATAATCTTACTGGCGGCGCTAAGCTGCGCCCGACTGTTGATGCCGGGCGCCTCATCGGCCGGAACCACCGTCATCGCGATGACCCCGTGGCCCGTGGCAATCATGTCGCAGACCGCATCCGTAAGATAATACTCTTTCTTGACGTTGTCGGGCTTAACATTTTCTATCGCTTCGAAGAGAATCTTGTTGTTGAACAGGTAGTTGCTCGGGTTGATTTCTTTTATGGCCAGCTGCTCCGGGGTGCAGTCGCTGTCTTCGATAATGCCCTGCATGTTGCCGTAGGCGTCGCGGATGATTCGTCCGTAGCCCGTCGGGTCGTTGAGGATCGCCGTCCCGATGGTCGCCGCCGATTGCGCTGACCGGTGTTTCTCCATCAGTTTTTTCAGCGTCTGGGATCGGATCAGAGGCCCGTCGCCGCAGAGCACAAGCGTCTGGCCGTCGAAGTCCTTGAGATGCTCTTTGCAGCACGAAACCGCATGGGCGGTCCCCAATTGCTTGTCCTGCTCCACCCAGACGATATCTTTGGCGTCGGCGAACCGCTCTTTGACCTCTCCCCCGGAGAAGCCCACCACCACAAAGATCTTTGAAATGCCGACTTCCCGGCAGGCGTCGAGGACATAAGCCAGCATGGGCCTGCCGCAGACTTCATGCAATACCTTCGCCAGACGGGTATTCATCCGTTTGCTTACGCCCGCGGCCAAGATTATCGCAACTGTTTGAGCCATACAACCGTCACTCATCAACCTTCATTTCAAAGCTACCCGGCCAGGACTCGAACCTGGAATAGGAGGACCAAAACCTCCTGTGTTGCCGATTACACCACCGGGTATTGGCCATTTACTATTGACTATTTGCAGCGAAGCCAAATTCCTAAGCGCTGAGTCGTACGAAAACTCAATGCCCCGGATTCCCGATGCGTCTTCAATCTCTCATTTTTGCTATCCCAATTCATTTTGCCCTTTGGTACTGATGCTTGGGATTCGCCTCAATAGTCAATATTCAATAGCAAATAGTCAATAATCAATTCGAGCGTTGTCACGGAGACCAGTTTCGTCCCGGCCCGATTTGGTCCTGTCGGAGGCTTGAGCCGGCCACGCCGTGATACGACCGACCCCAAAAACCATTCGACCCCGTGCGACAGGGCAAATTTCAAAAAGAAGAATATACCCGATCCGTGACAATCAGTCAACTTTTCTTTTTCAGAAAAAATCAGAGCACGCCAATAATCAGCTCCAGAACCGCAAAACGCCGAAAACGAGGCTAAAAAGCCGGTTTCCGGCGTGGTATCGGTTTGCACAGGGCCGGCGATCGAGGCGGGGTCATCGCGGCGGTTTTCGGGCCGTATATCGAATGCTGTCCAGCACGGAACCATCCAGGCCCTTGATATCGACGATCAATTCCGCCGAGGCTTTTACGAACGTCATCAGGATATAGTTATCCTGGCTGATCAATACAACTGATTTGGGGTCCGGGTACTTGTCGCCGGTTCCGTTGAGCGAAGTGGTATAGTAAGCGACGGAACCGTCTATGGCTCGTTCGGCAAAATGGCCGAACCCAGAAATGCAAAGCGTCCCCCGGCTGAACATTTCACGCCAGCTCGAATCTTCCGCGGACCTTACCGAGGAGTGCTTTTCGTTGTAGAGCGTGATAATGAATCCCTGCCGGGCCTCGGCCATAAGGCCCTTGTACCACTGGTATTGCTCCGAATCTTTTCCGTACGAATGACAGGCCTGCCAGGTTGTGCCCATATCGGAAGTATGATTCAAGTCCAGCGCCACAAACCTGACGTCGAAATCGGGCACGTCAAAATGCCACTTCCACTCGTCGTCCGGCAGCTCGAAGAACTTGCGAAAGGCCGTCGCGTTGATGTCATAAACCGGCTCCTGCGGCGGTTTATCCCCTCGCGGCCGTATCTCTTTGTCGTGGTTGCCAAGCACGGGCATGAATATGACGGACCTGAACAGATCGGGGTACGCATCGATAAGCTCGCTGTAGGCTGCGCTGGAGTCCTTGACCCCGGCGCCGCCCAATCGCCAGATACTCTCCACATTGTCGCCGGCGGTCATCAGGATATGCACGTCGTCTCTGCGAATCGCATCGAGCCCGGGCCTGCCCTGCCAGTTGGCAACCACCGCGACCTTGAGCTTATCCGAGGGATAACCCTTGAAAGCCGCATCCGGCGAGCTGCCCCGGCCGGTGGCAACGCTGTAGTGATACGTCCCGTCCTTGCTCGCCAGCGGAATTTCCACATGATGTATCGTTACGCTCTCTTCAATTTTCTCGACGGCTCCGTATTTCTCCGTCAGCCCGTAGCGGACTGTCGAATCGCCGGGCTTGGTCGTCTGCCAGCTCACGACCACGCGGCCCGGCTCGCTGCTCTTGTGAGTCAACCAGACTCTTTCTATTGCCGCCGTACAGCAGTTGCTGATACATAGCCCCAGGATGACGGCTGCTATCTTTTTCACCGGCATTACTCCCAGCTAAACTCGTTCCACTTTATATTCTAATGTCTGGCACAGCCTCGGTCGAGTCTCAACTTCTCCTCCAGCCCCATTCCTTTGCTGTACTTAACCCTTGCAGCACAATCTCGGCGAAAGGTGTGGTCACAGGTTCGCACCGTATCAGGGCCGGAAAAAATACGAATGGGTCTATTTTTCGCTTGTTATCGCCGACGGACAAGTATAGAATCAAATACGTTGAGAGACGACCGTCGGCGATTCAGGAACCAAAGTCATCCGTCTAAGAACCGTGAGCAAGTTTTCTGACCAATTTATCATAGGACTAACAGGTCCTATCGGAAGTGGCTGTACCACTCTCAGTAATTAGCTGGTGAATCTTATGGTTACAAAAGAATCTCCGTATCTGATCTCATCAAAAACAAATTCAGAGAAATACATGGCAAAGAGCCAACACTGAAAGATTACGGGCCAGACTGGAGAGCTGAACTGCAGGATATTGGCAACCGAGGGCGAGCCGGTGAATTTGCTGATGGCAAGGATTCTCAGAAGGACTACAAAAGCTATTGGGTGGAGAAGGCGCTCGATACGATGCGAGGCGATAACTTGGTTATCGACGGGATCCGCAATATCGGCGAAGTGGAATGGCTACGGAGACAATTCCCCCAATTCTGGCTCGTTGCTGTGTACGGTGATTACTCCACTCAATGGGCTCGGGTCAAAGACACGTCTCTGTACCCTAACGAAGAAATCTTCAAGCGAGACAACCAACGGGATTCAGGTGAAGAGGAACCATTCGGCCAGAATGTGCAGCGTTGTGTCTATGAGTCAGATTATGTCCTCAAAAATACGAAAGATATACAACCAGTTCGAGTGCGTGAGGGGACTCTGGCGGAGAAATTGATGCGAGACATCCAAGTAATGAAACGCGAGAAAGATTCACTCCGGAATCCATTTCCTCACGAAGTATTTATGGCGACCGCTGTTTCTCACTCACATGCGTCACATTGCTTAAAAAGGAAGGTTGGAGCATTGATTGTAGATGAAGCAAACAATATAACCCTTAGCGTCGGTTACAATGATAATCCGATAGGGATGGAGTCATGTTTTTCCCTTTATAACGGCCAATGCTACAAGAATATGGTGATGGAAAGCAAGCTTGAAAAAATGGTTCCATTTTTTTGTCCAGAATGTAGCAAGAAATATTCGGATATCAAACCACCTTGGAAATGTACCGGTAAGAAAGATGATGATACTCCCTGCAGATGTAACTTCAAGCTGAAGTTCTTTCCGAGCCGAAATATAGAACTCTGTACCGCTATTCACGCGGAAGAGCGTGCCATAAAGAGCTTAGGCCTCAGAAGGGCTGAAGGCTGTACGATGTATGTCAACACATTCCCTTGCTTACAGTGCGCCCGACACATTAAGGACGCAGGCATAACAAAAGTCAGCTACATTGAGGCTTATCCGATAGAAGAAGCGGTTGATTATCTGAAGCAGAACAATATCGATATCGATGCATTTGAAGGCTTCAAACCGCGCAGGTTTAACCAGGTGTTCAGGCAACTCGAATAGTAATCGCCTGTCAGAAGGGAGGATATAAAGAATGAGGTACCGTTGTCCCAGTTGTGGGCGTTATGGAATGCAGTGGGATGCTCGTGCAAAGCTTCTTCTGTGCTACTACAACACGTGCAACTACGTGGTTCGCATGGGTAAGCAAAAGGACATTCCAAGTTCCCAAGAAATCTCAACAGCCATTAGAAAAGATGCCGAGGAAGTTCAACATAAATCTCTTGATGATATTGTACCCGTCATATAGTAGTCTGCATGTGCGGACTCAGCGGTAATGTACATGTTCAATACACACTACAGCGATCTAATCACTATTGGCATCTCTCTCTTGATTTGTGGCCATTGTCTGTTCTCGGTCCAGCCCCAGGCCCTTGCGGTGGCAACCTTGATTGCGGTTCTCAATGCGGAGGCTGGGTCGGATTTGGCAAGGAATTCCTTCAGGAAGCCGGCTAACAGGTAATCGCCGCAGCCAACGGTTGACGAGACTCTTCCACGGCTAACGCACCGGCCCTGCCAGGCGCCCTGCTTGGTAACCACCAGGCTGCCCTTGCTGCCCCGGCTTACAAGGACAATCTCAACCCTGTCGAGGAGTCTGCGCCCCGCCGCAGCCAAACTTGCTGGGTCATCCTTGATCTCCCGGCCCAGCAGCTCGCATAGTTCCGAGACGTTTGGCTTTACCAGCCAGACGGTGCCTGTATCGACAAGGCGCCTCAGCGGCCGGCCTGACGTGTCCAGCACGATTTTGGCTCCACGGCCGAGGCAGGATTTGACGATCCGAATAACGTCGTCCAAAAGCCCCTCATCGGGCGTTGTCCCTGCAAAAACACAAAAGCTGTCCCTGTGCACGATTCTTCCCAGGTCGGCCTGTAGTTTCTTGAGGGTGTTCGTCGAGGCCAATTGACTCTGGTTGCGAAGATGCATCTCTCTGCTGTTGGCCGTATCGACGATTGTAACATTTTGTCTCGTGCCGCCGACAACGCAGGTCAGCTTAACGTCAATCAAAGGCCACGAAGCTCGAACCGCCGCCAGCATCTGGGGATAGTCGTTGCGGCCCCACAGACCCGCGGCGATGTTCTTCTGTCCCATCCATGCCAGGGCCTTGGAGACGTTGAGCGCCTTTCCCGCGGGGCGAATCGTCTGAGCCTCTATGTACTCGTGCCGGCCCCAGTCGATGTTCCGTCCCCGGCAGGTGATGTCCCACGCCGGCGAAAGGCCCACCGTTATTATTGAGGCGCTGCGTCTCATTGACCGATTGATCCTGTTTCTGAACCATCCAGCCAGGAGGCGCCAAGCTGGCCGCAGGCCGCCTGGATACCCCGGCCCATCCTGAAGCGCACGGTCGTCTCCATACCGGCCGCCACCAGAACCGAGGCAAACCGCCTGATGCGCGTGCTGTCGCTGCCGGCAAACTCGCATCCCGGATAGGGGTTGTGCTCGATAAGGTTCACGTTGCAGGCGAGCCCGTCCAGCAGTTTGGCTAACATTCTGGCCTGTACGGTCGAATCATTCACATCTTTTATCATAACGTACTCGAAAGTCACTCGCTGGCGAGTCCTGCTCTGGTAGAAGCGCACGGCGGCCATTAAATCCGCCAACGGGTACTTGGCATTGATGGGCATCAGCTTCGTCCTTAGCACATCGGCCGGAGCGTTCAGCGAGACGGCCAGCCGGGGGCATATTTCCTCGCCGGCCAGCTTCTTAATCGCCGGCGCCACGCCGGATGTGCTGACGGTGATATGCCGGATGCCGATGTTCTTGCCTTTCGGATGGTTCAATATGCCGAGCGACCTGACGACCGCGGCGTAATTCGCCAACGGCTCGCCCATGCCCATGTACACGACGTTGCTGATTCGGCCGGCGTCGCTCTGGACAACGTTGACCTGGTCAACGATTTCGGCGGCCGTCAGGTTTCGCTGGAACGGGATTCTTGCCGTGGCACAAAACCGGCAGCCCATTGCACAGCCGACCTGGGTGGAAACACACAGGGTGCGACGCGTCTCATCAGACAGCAGCACGGTCTCAATTCGGTCGTCCTTTCCCACGGAGAACACATATTTCGCCGTTCCGTCTTTGTCGGTCAGTTTCTTCAGGACGGCCAGGCGGGAAATATAGTAGCCCTGCGTGACAAGGTGTTCTCGAAAGGCCTTGCTCAGCGGAGTGATTTGAGGAATCTCGGCGGCATTCTCGACGTGAATGAAATGGAAGATATAGCCGGCCAAAAATTTCTTCTGGCCGAGCTCCACAACGAGCTGCTCAAGCTCATTGAGCGTTTTGTCTTTGAGGTCTTTGCTCATCATGGGGAGAGTTTACCAGATATGCACGGAACTGTCGAATATTCCGAGTGTCGAGGGCGTCCCGCCCTCGAATCGCGGGCAGTGGTTCGACAGGCTCACCACCCTGAACGCGGTCGAAGGGGATGCCCACGACACGAAAATGCGCGAGGCGGCGCAGTTTTTCTGCCGCTGCGCGTGCCGGCGCAGCGACAACTCTTATTCGTTGTCGCCGCTGTCGGTGGAGATATAACCCTGCTGGCCCTCGCTGATATAGGCCGGCTCGGATGGCTCCTGGGGCTGGGGCTCGGCGAGGTCCTTAAACCCTGCATCGGCATCCGCTTCCATCTGTTCGCGGACGCGCTCGTACTCCTCCAGCGTCATGGTCACTTCCCTGGCCTGGCTGCCCTTGTACTCGCCGAGGATTCCCGCGGCGGCCATCATCTCGATGATCCTCGAAGCCCTGGCGTAGCCGACGCTCAATCTTCGCTGAAGCAGTGACACGCTGCCGCGTTTGGTCTCCAGGACGATACGAACGGCGTCGTCGAACATCTCGTCCCGGCCCAACTCCGAGGTATCGATCTTCTTGAGCTGGGTCAGCTCGGGATGGAACTGCGGCTCGGCCACGTCTTTGAGATGCTTGACAATGCGCCGGATCTCGGCCTCATCCATAAACGTGCCCTGGGCGCGAATCAGCTCGCTCGTGCCCGGTTTGAGAAACAGCATGTCACCCTCGCCCAGCAGCGTCTCGGCGCCGTTCTGGTCGAGGATAATCCGGCTGTCCATTCTGGCCGCGACCCGGAAGCCGATTCGGGTCGGCATGTTCGATTTGATCAGGCCGGTCACTACCGTAGCTTGCGGCCGCTGCGTCGCCAGGACGATGTGAATCCCGACCGCACGGCTCTTCTGGGCCAGGCGAACGATATACGCTTCTATCTCCTTTGCGGCGGTCATCATCAGATCCGCCAGCTCGTCGATGATAATTACAATGTACGGCAGCTTCTTCGGAATCTTCTCGGCCTCGTCGGCGCTGCTTGGGTTGAAGCGATTGAGAATCTCCTGGTCGCCGAGCGTGTTGAACTCGGCGATGTTCTTGACCCGGGCCTCGGCCAGCAGCGCGTACCGCTCGTCCATCTTCACGGTTGCCCATTCGAGGATCTGCACGGCCATCTGCGTCTCGGTGACAATCGGGCACATCAGGTGCGGAATCGTATTGAAGGCCGTCATCTCGACCATCTTCGGGTCGATCAGAATCATCTTGACCTCGTCCGGCCGCTTGGTGAGCAGCACGCTGGTGATAATACTGTTGATGCAGACGCTCTTGCCTGAGCCGGTGGTGCCGGCAATCAACAGGTGCGGCATCTTGGTCAGGTCCGAAACCAGCGCCTCGCCCGAAGAGTCCTTGCCCAGGTACAGCGGAATGTGCATCTTGTGCGGCTTAGTGCCCGCCAGCTCCATCAGGTTTTTGACACGGACCTTCTCTTTCTCGCTGTTGGGCACCTCAATGCCGATGGTGTGCTTGCCCGGCAGCGGAGCGACCACGCGAACCGCGCCGACGCCCAGCGCACGAGCCATGTCGTTGGCCAGTGAAGCAATCTGGCTGACTTTGACGCCGGCGGCAAGCTCCAGCTCGAACATGGTCACCACCGGCCCCGTATCGGCCGCCACCACCCGCGCAATGATGTTGAACTCCGAGAGCAGCTTCTCCAGAGCGCTGGCCTTTGCCTTGACAACCTTCTCCTGAACCGCCGAATAACCATACTCCGGCTCAGCCAGCAGATCCAGCGGCGGAAGCTTGTAATCCTCGTAGGAGGGCTGAACGAAAGGTTTCGGCGGCCTGGCCGCCGGACGGACGGGCTTGTTGCTATCGGCCCGTCTAACCGGAATATCTTGTGGCTGTTCCAGCGGTTCGTTCTCCGGCGGCTCACTCGCCGATGGCGCTGCGACCTCATCATGCTGGAGTATCGGCGGCTCCGGCGCTTCAACGGCGGCCGCTAACGGCTTCTGCTTGATGCTGAGCTCCCGCCATATCTCGCTGAGAACCTGTGAATGCTGTTTCGCCGCCGCCCAGGCGGGGATTGCGACGCCGACAACCTTGCAGCCCACAAAGGCAAATACGCGCAGCACCATCAAAATCACGCCGTCGGCCAGCAAAACGGCGCCGACGGCCCAGATTGCTGCGACCAGTATGAACGTGCCCAAGGCGGCGAAATGGCTCCGCAGGAGCTGTGCAGCGGCCACACCGAGCACCCCGCCGGAACCGGCCGGAAACGTAAAGACCTGCTGCGGCCATAAGTATTGGAAACTCACCGAAGCCGCCACGGTGGCAAGAGCCAATCCCACGGCTCGCAGCGCCAGTTGTTCGACAGGCCGATGCGCGAGCCGGGCACCCAGATAGTAAACGGCCGAGGCCAGGACAATTAACACCCCCGGCCCAATATAGTAGAGCAGGTAATACGCGCAAAAAGCACCGATAGACCCGCACCAGTTCGTCGTGGGATTGTTATGAGGATACGAAAAGCCGCTCGGCCAATCGCCGATGTTGAAACTCAGGCAGCTACACAGAAGCATCAGGCAGACGCCGATCCCGAAGCACCTCATTGCCGTCCGGGAAATGGAACCGCTTGCCTGACGCTCAGCGTTTCTATTATGTGATCTCTTCTTTTTTTTCACCCCATCAGTCCCCGGCGCGCCGGGGCTCCCTTCTTGCATTGCATTTCATCCCCCGTCATGGAGTTTCCGGCGGGGCTCACGCCTCCGACCCGGTTCCGTCGCCGCGGTTTTAGAACGCGGCAATCAGTCACGTCCCATAAGAGGTTCGTTTTCAAAGTCACTATCTACCAAACGGAGCACAACAACGGTCTGCGCCTGCTATAATCATAGAACACCCGCGAAACACGGGGCCAAATACTTACAACTAACCTATATCGGCAGGTTTTACGTTTTTCTGTAAAATTGATTAAGGTCCGAAAATACAACCAGGAATAACCTTGCTTGTGCATGGGTCCGATTCTCTCTGAGAGGGACGCAGAGTCTTTGCGGTGTGACATGATTCTCCGGAGCCGGCGTACAGAAGAGAAGCGACCTGGCGGTCTTATTTCCTGGCTTTTACTGTTTCTTTGGCCTTCTTGACTCCGAGAATCTGTTCGGCCTGCTCAAGCGTTTCAGGGGGCCATTGTCCCGCGGATTGCAATTCTTTGAGATGATCCAGTTGTTTGACGCTCACGATGGTTCTGCATCTCGGGAACCGGTTGCAGCCCATGAAGGGCCCCTTCTTGCTTTGCCGTATGACCAGCTCGCCCTGTTTACATTTGTGGCACTTGAGGCCGGTGGGCTCGGCGGGAGGTTTCGGCGGCAGGACGTTGCCCTGCTTGTCCAGTTTGAGCGTTGTTTTGCAGTTCGGATAGTCACTGCATCCGAGGAACGGGCCGAACCGGCCGCTCTTGTGCACCATGGGCTTACCGCACTGGGGACACTTATGCTCGCTGAGCTTCTCCTCGATCATCTTGCCTTCCTGGTCGCAGGGACAGGCGAACGTGCAATCCGGGTAGGTCGAGCAGCTCAGGAATTTTCCGTTCTTGCCGAATCTGTACACGAGCGGCTTGCCGCACTGGGGGCATTTGTATTCGCTGGGAGTCATCTCCGCCTTGGCGTGTTTCATTTGGGTCTGTGCCGTTTCGAGGCTTTCCTTGAACGGACCGTAGAAGTCCTTCAGGACGCCCAGCCAGTCCAGATGCTGATCTTCGATTTTGTCGAGCTGCTCCTCCATGTACCGGGTAAAGGCGATGTCCATGATTTTAGGGAAATACTCGTTCAGTTTCTCCGTGACTATCTCGCCCAGGTCGGTGGCGAAGAACTTCTTGTCTTTGTGTTCGACGTATCCCCGCTCCTGGATCGTGCTGATGATCGTGGCGTACGTGCTGGGTCTGCCTATGCCCTCTTTTTCGAGGGCCTTGACCAGGGCCGCCTCGGTGAATCGGGCCGGCGGCTTGGTGAAATGCTGCTCAGCCCGGATGTCGATCGAGGCAAGCTCCTGCCCCGTTTTAACAGGGGGAAGCTCCTGTTCGGTCGATGCGACGGGCCAGATTTTCGTGAAGCCGTCGAAGACCAGGACCCGGCCGCTCGTGCGGTACCAGCAGCGGCCCACGGACGTCTCGGCCTCGATACTCAGATTCGTGACGTTCCACGTGGCTGCTTCCATCTGGCACGCGATGAACCGCCGCCAGACGAGGTCATAGAGCTTGTACTGCTCGTCGGTCAGAAAAGACTTAATATCGGAAGGGGTCAGGTCGATGTCCGTCGGACGGATCGCTTCGTGGGCCTGCTGAGCGTTCTTTCCGGAGGCGTAAACCTTTGTCTCTTTAGGTAGATAATCGGGGCCGAGGTGCGTGCCGATGTACTTTCGAACCTCTTCGACCGCCTCACTGGACAGGTGCGTGCTGTCCGTTCTCATGTACGTAATCAGGCCCAGCGAACCCATCGAGCCCAGGTCAATGCCTTCGTACAACTGCTGTGCGACGCGCATCGTTCTTTTCGTCGCGAAGCCCAGGCGATTGGCCGCGGACTGTTGCAGCGTCGATGTGATAAAAGGCGCCGAGGGCCGAGAGACGGATTGTTTGGTTTGTACGTCGGCAAGCTTGAACCGGGCATCCTTCAGGGCGTTGAAAACACGCTCGGCCTGCTCCTTGTCGGAGGCCTTGAATTCTTCGTCACCAACTTTGTACAGCTCGGCCTTGAAGGCGTTGCGCTCCGCGAGCCACTTGTCTTGCTCTGCAAGAGTAGGGGCTTTGTCGCTTTGCGTTTCCGTCCCGATGAAGTCAAGCCACTGCCGGTGATAGTCGTTCTTCAGGTCGGTTGTAAAGACGGCCGGAATCAGCCAGTATTCCTTCGGCTTGAACCGGCGAATCTCCTGCTCCTTTTCGACAATGATCTTGACGGCGATTGACTGGACGCGTCCGGCCGACAGGCCCCGGGTGACCTTCTTCCACAGCAGCGGGCTGATCTGGTAGCCGACGATTCGGTCGAGGATTCGCCGGGCCTGCTGGGCCATCACCTTGTCCATGTTGAGCTTGCCCGGCTCGGCAAACGCATGCTCTATGGCCGAATGCGTTATGGCGTTGAAAATGACACGATATGTTTTTTCTTCCGGGACACCTAACAGCTCAGCCAAGTGCCAGGCAATCGCTTCGCCTTCGCGGTCAAGGTCGGTCGCCAGAAAGAGCTTGTCGCAATTCTTGGCCGCGGCCTTCAGCGCCGTGACGGTGCGTTTCTTGCCGGGCATGATGTCATACGTTGGCTCGAAATTGTTTTCGATATCGACGTTGAGCCCTTTGGACGGCAGATCCCGCACGTGACCCATGGATGCCATGACGTCGTACTCGGGACCGAGATATTTGTTTATCGTCTTGGCCTTGGCGGGCGATTCGACAATCACTAACGATTTCTTGGATGAGCGCGATTTTGCCATAAATACCGTTCAGCCGCTAATATTCAGCTCACCCCTGAGGGGTGTATTCATATACGTACGATTTTACTCATCGGCCATTTCAAGGAGCAAAATTCAGAAAAGGACAAATACAAGCGTGCCTCATGGATGTCAAGAGAAAACAGTTATCGGTTATTGGTTATCGGGCATCCGAAGGTCGTACATCATGAGGAAGTTTGAAGTAATATCTCAGGATCGGCGTATTGACCTCTAAGTCGTTATGGTATATATTATTGTGTATGAGCCGTTTAGCTAAATCTGTTATGTGGCTTGAGTGAGATACCGGCGAGCATCGCTCCCCAAGAGGCACATTGTCAGGAGAAGCACATGCCAACTATCTCAATGTTTTACGGGATAATAGTACGAATGTATTTCTCACCGGGTGAGCACAATCCGCCGCATTTCCATGCTTATTACAATGAGTTTAAGGCTTCATTTAGCCTTGATTCTCTTGAAATCATCGATGGGGAACTTCCGAAAAAGCAAAAAAGACTTGTACAAGCATGGGCTGAATTGCATATTGACGAGTTAAAGGCGGATTGGGCTCTGGCAATGAATGGTGAGCCGGTTTTCAAGATAGATCCCTTGTCATAGGAGCAGATATATGTGGTTGAGTGTGAAACATGTTCAGGCTACTGACGACCATAAACTGATTCTAACGTTTGAGAATTCAGAGAGACGGTGCCTTGACGTAAGCCAGTTTTTCGAATGTGGCCGTTTCGCGGAGCTGAAAGATATCAATGAATTCAAGAAGGTTCGCGTGATCTTTGACACAATCGAATGGGAAAATGGTTTGGATTTAGATCCGGAATTTCTGTACGAAAAAAGCGTGAAGATGAACTAATAACATGCCCCTTCAAGGGACCTCGCCATCTTCGACCACTGCGTGTTATTGGAAGTGCATATCAATTCGTAGAAATCATAGAACGGTCAGCTTCGACCTGTTTGCGGAAGCTCATCGAGCAGCGGTCTTAGTTTACGAATGGCGTTGCCGCGATGGGAAATGGCGTTTTTTTCTTCGCGGGTCAACTGTGCGACGGTCTTTCCAAGCTGTGGGACAAAGAAAATCGGGTCGTAGCCGAAACCGTTTTCGCCGATTTGCCTGTCGGTTATCAGACCTTCCAGTTTCCCTTCGGTTTCAAGAAGGACTTTTTCAGGGCTTGCCAGGCACAGGCAGCAGACAAACCTTGCCGTCCTTTTTTCTTTGGGGACGCCCTTGAGAAGCTCCAGAACTTTTGCCATATTGCGGCGGTCGATGAGCTTTCTGTCAGTATCCTTTGATTTCTCACCCGAAAATCGGGCGGATTTTACGCCGGGGGCCCCGCCAAGCGCATCGACGACCAGGCCCGAATCATCGGCAACGGTCCAAAGCCCGGTTGCCTTTGCATAACCGAGAGCCTTCTTGCGGGCGTTTTCGGCAAAAGTCGCGCCGTCTTCAGGGATTTCGGCCATCGCGCCAAGCTCGGCCAGCCCCAGCCACCGCAGGTCGTCGCCGAGCATCGCTCTTATCTCAGCGATCTTGCCCGGATTGCTCGTGGCAACGAGGATGCTTGTGCTTTTTTCAGACATCAATGAACAAAGTACAACGAACCATTTTTTTACGTTTTGATTTTTACAGCTTTCCGAATTATAATCGAAACCTTTATATCAGGCCAATACGGCGATTGATATCTGGAGCAAAAAATGGATACAAGCAAAATTACCGGCGAGGGTATTACTTTCGATGACGTGCTGCTGGTCCCGGCCAGGAGCGATTTTGTGCCGAACCAGGCGGACACCCGTACACAACTGACCAACAATATTACGATCAATATTCCGATTGTCTCGGCGGCCATGGATACCGTAACCGAGGCGGCCCTGGCCATCGCCCTGGCACAGGAAGGCGGAATCGGCATCATTCACAAGAACCTCTCGATCGAGGCCCAGAAACGGGAGGTGTCCAAGGTCAAGCGCTCCGAACACGGCGTGATTATCGATCCGGTGACGTTGTCGCCGCGCGAGCCGGTCCGGCGGGCCCAGGAGCTGATGGCCGAGCAGAACGTCTCCGGCATCCCCATCGTCGAGGGCAAGAAGCTGGTTGGCATTCTGACGCGGCGGGATTTGAAATTCCTCAAAGATTATGACGTCGAAGTCAGCACGGTCATGGTCAAAGACAAACTCGTCACAGGCCCGGCCGGGACCACCCTCGAACAGGCCAAAGAGATTCTCCAGAAACACAAGGTTGAGAAATTGCTGCTGATCAATGGCAAAGGCGAATTGGCCGGCCTGATTACGATGAGAGATATCGACCGCGTGCAGCAATACCCGGTCGCCGCCAGGGACAAGCGAGGCCGGCTCCGCGTCGGGGCGGCGGTCGGCGTACACGATTACGAGCGAATCGAGGCCCTGATCGCGGCCGACGTCGATATTATCGTGGTCGACACCGCCCACGGCCACTCCCAAAACGTCATCGAGACCGTCAAGAAGATCAAGGCCGATTATAACATCGACGTGATTGCCGGCAATATTGCAACCGCCGAGGCGGCCGAAGATTTGATCGAGGTCGGTGTAAACGCAGTGAAAGTCGGGATCGGCCCCGGCGCCATCTGCACGACCAGGATCATCTCCGGCGTCGGCGTCCCGCAGGTCTCCGCTATCCTGAACTGCGCCCGAGCCGCGGAGAAGCACGGAATTCCGGTGATTGCCGACGGCGGCATCCGGCAGTCCGGCGACATCACCAAGGCCATCGCCGCCGGAGCATCGACCGTGATGATCGGCTCTCTCTTTGCCGGCTTGAAGGAAAGCCCGGGTCAATTAGTCATCTACAAAGGCAGACAATTCAAGGAATACAGGGGCATGGGCTCTCTGGGGGCCATGATCAAAGGCTCGGCGGACCGGTACGGCCAGAGCAGCGCGACTGAGAGCAGCAAACTTGTGCCCGAAGGCGTCGAAGGACGCGTGCCCTACCGCGGCATGCTGGGCGACTTTGTCTATCAGCTCGTCGGCGGCCTGCGGGCCGGGATGGGCTATTGCGGCTCGCGAAATATCGACGAGTTGCGAAAGAACACCCGGTTTGTACGCGTCAGCCCCGCTTCGATCAGTGAGTCTCATCCGCACGACATACAGATCACGAAAGAGGCGCCGAACTACTCCGGGACCCTGCCCATTGAAGGGTAACATGCCGGTTTTGTCATAAACCTCACCATCTTCGCTGCCGATTGGGGACTCATCGCTGGGCCGACCAGTTCTCAAGAAAGATTTCGAGGTCGTTTCCATCGACTACGCCGGAGCGATCGAGGTCTGTACCTTGACAATAATCGTTGCTTGAATTGCAGTTGTTATCCAGCCAGTGCTCCAGGAAGAACAGAAAGTCATCCGTCGTGATACCATCCGGACATACAAAATCGCCTGGTACGATTTGCCATACCAAACGAGGATAGTTCGTTCCCTCACAGATGCTCCAGATTTCCTTAGTTCCATTTGCACTCTCGCGCACGAAGTCCCATCCGGCCTTGAGAAATGTGGAAGCGGTTTGCATCTCGGCGGTGGTTCTTCCCCGGCCGTCATCGCGCAACGCCTGGCCGCCGGTTGAAATATCCCAGAAAGAACCCCTTATCGTACCGCCCCATTCCATTCCCACCAGACCGCCGATATTCTCGGTTCCTGAAACCGTGCTCCTTGAATAGCAATTGACGACGTGGCCGGAATTCATTCCAAGCAGTCCGCCGACGGTGGAATTACCCGTAACTTTGCTCGCGGCGTAACAATCTGTGATCGTGTTGGAGTTGAATCCCACCAGACCGCCGACGCCGCCATACCACATACCACCGACGCACGAGACGTCGCCGGCGGCGTAACACGCAATGACTTGGCCACCGTTGTCCCCCAGCAGTCCGCCGACCTTGTTGCCTCCCGAGACGCTGAAGTTCTCACAATAGCAGTTTGCGATGGTTCCGTCATGGAGGCTGCCCGCAAGCAGACCAACGCACTCTCCGGCGCCGGCGTCAACGGCAGAGTCAAGCAATCCCAAATCTCGAATCTCACCTTTGTTTAACGGCAGACCGACGCACCCGAAAACGCCAATGTAAGGCTTTCCGGCGGACGTGTAACTGAAGCTGGAAATAGTATGGCCGTTTCCGTCAAAAAGGCCTGTAAAAGGATTTGCGAAACCAATTCCAATTATGTTGAAATCCGTTCCTTTGTATTCACTCAAATCAATGTTCGCCATGAGTTTGAAGTGCATGTCCCAATCGTTGGGTTCGGTCCCGATGGTATTCATGTGTTCGGCTGTGTAGATAAGGAAGGGGTTGTTGGGCTCACCGGTCCCGCCGCCGTATCGTCTTGTGACCAGGGCGTCTAATTCGTAGAAGAACAGGTCCGCGCTGTTGGACGGCGGGGTAATCTTGCCGGTCAGTCGGGCCGAGCCGTCGCGAAGGGTCAGCCTCATACGGACGTCGCTCTGGGTTCCGTCGGTGGTTTGACCCTGGAACTTCACGATTGTTACATCGACGACGGTTCCGGCAAGCCCGGTCATGTTGAAGATTTCGTTCAGGCTGTGGTGATACGCCGAACCGGTGACGTCCGCCAGTGCGGCATCGACCGTCTCGAATGAAGCGACGCCGGTATCGGAATTGACGTTAAGCTGGAATCGCCCCGTGATGTAGTAGATTTCGTTAACACCGGCGAAGCCTCCAGTCTTGATGACGGTGCTTTGGTTGGGCTCAAAGGCATAAACACTTTTTTCGGCCTCGGCCGGCTTGCTGAGAACGCAAACGGCGAACAGAATGAGCAGCCGCGTTATTGATTTTGCGCTAAGCAGCCGTGGTTGAAAAAGGATGAGAACTTCGCTTGTTTTGGCCATTTTGCTTTATCCTCACACTTTTGGGAGAAACGTGAACAATCCTTTCGATACTGTAGCAAAACGCAGCGACTAAAGCAAGGATTTTTCGGACGGTTTGCAGTTCTGCGGCAATCATAAGTGACAATATGGATAAAACGCCTTGAAAATTCATCCGAAAACGGTATACTGTCCGATTGTACATATTTGGTGAACGGTGAATAGTGATTGGTGAATGAGTACCAATGCCCAACTACCAATCACGAGTTACCGTTTACCAATTACGATTTACCAATCACCAGATGGTGAGACTATGGGTGAACAGACGATGGATAACCATCAGAGTAATACATCAAGCGCGCGGATCGAGCCGGCGCAGAGAATCACGCGGCTGCCGCCTTACTTGTTCGGGCGAATTAACGCCTTGAAGCTGGCCAAGCGCCAGGCGGGCGCGGATATCATCGATCTGGGCATGGGCAATCCCATGGATCCCGTGCCGCAAATTGTTATTGACAAGCTCTGTGAAGCCGCCAGAGATCCTCGCAACCAACACTATAGCGCCTCCAAGGGCATCAAGAACCTGCGAAGAGAGGTTGCGAAAAAATACGAACGCAAATGGAACGTGCAGCTCGACCCGGAGACGGAGGTGCTGGCCTGCATCGGCTCGAAAGAAGGATTCAGCCATTTTTGCCTGGCGATGCTGGGTCCGGGCGATACGGCGATTGTCCCCGACCCGGCGTATCCCATACACAACTACGCTGTGGCCCTGGCGGGCGCGAACGTCGTATCCGTGCCTTTGGGCAACGACGACAAATTTCTCAGCAACGTCACGATGGTGATTGAGAGCATGTACCCGAAGCCCAAGCTGCTGATTCTCAATTACCCTCACAATCCGACCGCCATGACGGTGGATCCGGGATTTTTCGAGCCGGTCGTCGAACTGGCGAAGAAAACCGGGATCGCCGTGATTAACGACTTTGCGTACGGCGAGACCTGCTTTGACGGCTATCAGGCGCCGAGCTTCCTTTCGGTCAAGGGAGCCAAAGACGTCGGCGTCGAGTTTACCACAATGAGCAAGCCTTACAACATGGCCGGCTTTCGTATCGGCTTCGTCGCGGGCAATAAAGACATGGTCAATTATCTGGCCACGATCAAAGGTTACTACGACTACGGTATCTTCCAGGCGATACAAATAGCCGGCATCATCGCGATGCGGCACTGCGAAGAAGAGATCGCCATCCAGAACAAGAGATACCAGTCGCGGCGGGACGTGGTATGCGATGGGCTCAGACGCATCGGCTGGGAAGTGGAGAAGCCGCGCGGGACGATGTTCGTCTGGGCCAAAGTGCCGCAGGAGCATTCCAAAGGCAAAGGCAGCATCGACTACGCCATGGACCTGATGGAGTATGCTGAGGTCGCCATCGCACCGGGCCGGGCGTTCGGCGAAGGCGGCGAGAATTACATGCGCATCGCCTTGGTGGAAAACGAGCAGCGGCTGCGGCAGGCGATTCGCAACATCGGCCGATACGTACGCAAGAGTCAATAGGCGGCACTGCGTGCCTTTATACTGGATGCTCGATACCCGATGCTCGTTGCTCGACGAGCCCGTCCTGAGCCGGGTCGAAGGATATCCAGAATCCAGTATCTCTTTCGCATTCCGGACGAAAGCCCCATAATAGAGCAAAGCCTGAAGTATCATGGCACTCCCGGCGCAGCGGCGGCCGATAACGCGCCGGCTTCGCGGAAAAGGCTTGACTTTTCGCATCAAATTTGGTTTAATATGAATGTCGAGAACTATAATCCCTCGGAGGATTCGAGGGGGCATTTGCAGCTTGTGCAGGGGGCGAGATGTGATGGAATGGGGGGTTCCCAAATCTTTCGGGCGGGCAGCATTGGCATTCGCCGTTGTGATGATAACGTGCGGACTGCTTGCGCCGGCCTACTGCCGGGCGGACATTGTGCTTCTGCTCGAACAGACCCCCGTCAAAGGTGGTGAAATCACTCCGGTCGCGGGCGTTTATCACTTCGCGCCGGGATCAGAGATCACCTTGACCGCCAATCCCAAACCCGGCTATCAGTTCGTTCACTGGCTCGGTGACGTAAGCGATCCAACGGCGGCCAGCACTGTCGTCTATCTGAACAACCCCAAAGTCATTATCGCCGTTTTTGAGCAAACCGAATACGGTATCTCGGCCGATGGACAGGGCCTGCCCGCTGCCGGTGGAGGCGCGCCCGGCGGCTTATTTCCCACCGCTGTGGATCTGGGCCGGCCGGGAGGCTTCAGCGGCGGCGGAGGCGCAAGGCCGCAGCCACCTCATTTCACGTATATCATAGGGAACAAGCCGGCGCCACAGGTGCCCGAGCCTGCAACGGGCGTTTTGTTATTGCTGGGCGGTTTGTTTGCCTTAGCTCGAAAGAGAATGTAGAATACTCAACTTGCCACAAAGACACGGAGGCACTAAGGCCATGATATATTCTCTTAATTTGTGTCTTTGTGCCTTCGTGGCTAAACAGTCTTTACTCGAATCTGTACCCGCACGTTTCTTCGGTAATGAACTCCGATTCGGTTCTCGGGTATTTCCTGCAGTTGAGCGGACGAATGGAGTAAACGCCGCAGAAGGCCTTGTTATCCGGGCCATTCTTGAGGAAGGGACAGACGTTCGGCAGCTTGCAGCATGCGCCGCAGTTGATGCACTGCCCTTTGCGTTGTTCCGAGACGGGCAGTATCGATGTTAAAGTCCTTTTGGTCTTGGCCAGCCAGGTATTCTTCTTGTCAGTTGCCATTATGCTCAATTCCAACTCACCCCACACAATGTATTGCCGTGCCGCCCGGCGGCTTTGCACGCCCGGGAACGCACGGCTGTTGCTTGGCGCATCTTCTAAGCGTGCCGAAGTCCCACGGTAGAGAAGAGCGCGCCCAGGAAGCCGAAGAAGAACGCCAATATTGTGATTGCGATTCCAATTAAGGTTAGCACACCCATGATGATGAAATAGGTCTTCAATTTTGCGAGCGACCGCGTCATCGCATTTCGGTCCCCGCTCAGGTATGCCAATTCTATCGCGTTGGCGGACTGAAATAGCAAAACGCCCATCCATATTGGGAGCCAGGCTATGATTATGCCGATAATTGAAATCGCGTAGAGCGCACCGCCAAGAATTGACATGACGCCCACCAACTTCATCCATCCTTTACATTGAAACAAAGGGATGCTAAGCTCTTTAACCACACCTGCCTGGTCATTCGTTTGGCCGTCCATACATTGCTCCCATGAAATCGAATTTGGCTTCCTGTTTGATCAGGTTCTCTAACCTGCGATCGTTTCGTACCCGCACCAAACGCCAACAACTTGGATTTACCATACCGTCAGCCCGGCAAAGCGCCAAGCACGAATTTGGCAAGTGCCCTAAGTGTGTCAAAATTTGCCGATTGCAGCCAAGGCAGCTAATGCTGTGTCAGCGATATTGGGGAGTCGGCCATCCCGGGGGGGGAAAAAACAGTCTGGTATCCTTTAATATTCGTATTGACACTCCGAATATTAAAGGTATAATTCGTCCTGTGATAGAAAGACAAGGTTACATAGATCGAGTCAAGAAGGCTATTTCCAGATCGCCGGTCGTGGCATTGTTGGGGCCCCGGCAGTGCGGCAAGACAACTTTGGCCAGAATGATCTGTGATCATCAGCATAGCACTTATTTTGACCTTGAAAGTCAGACCGATCTGCGAAGGCTGGCGAATCCCGAGATGATTCTGACATCGCTCCAGGGCCTTGTTGTCATTGACGAAATACAGCCAAGACCCGATCTGTTTGCGGCGTTGCGAGTTGTCGTGGATAAGCCCGAAAACAGATGCAATTTTCTGATTCTTGGAAGCGCCTCACCTCATATCATCAAAAGCGTTTCGGAGACTCTTGCCGGCCGGGTCGAGTTCGTGGATATGGCAGGTTTTGATTTGACCGAGGTTGGCGGCATAAGCTGGAAACAACTGTGGAGCCGAGGCGGATTTCCACGTTCATTCCTCGCCGGAAACGATCAGGATAGCCTCGCGTGGCGCGAAGGCTTTATTCGCACATTTCTTCAACGCGATATTCCCCAACTCGGCATTAACATTCCGGCCCCGGCTATGCGAAGATTCTGGACGATGCTGGCTCATTATCACGGACAAATATGGAATGCCTCGCGTATAGGCTCGGCACTGGGCATCAACGACAAGACGGCTCGCTCGTACCTGGACCTTTTGACGCAGACTTATATGATTTATCAGATCCAGCCGTGGCACGAGAACATTCGAAAACGACAGGTGAAATCGCCCAAAATCTACTTTCGTGATACGGGCCTGCTTCACAGTCTGCTTGACGTTGGAGATTTCCATGCGGCCACAGGGCACCCACAAGTTGGGGCATCGTGGGAAGGTTTTGCGATTGAACAGATCGTACGAAAAATCCATCCGTCACAGGTGTATTACTGGGCTACATATAGCGGAGCCGAATTGGACTTCTTTACCGTGGTCAACGGCAAGCGATATGGGATTGAGTTCAAGTTCAGCGAAGCGCCGGATAAGACAAAATCAATGGCCGTTGCCATCGAATCGCTGAGGCTCGACAAGTTGCTCATCGTATATCCCGGGCAGGAAAGCTGGCCTGTAAACGAAACGATTTCGGTTTGTCCGATAGCCAGGGTGGAAGAGTTCCTGGTATAGATTAGCAGAGAATCACAATGTCAGGCCCTCTTGTCACTCTCGTTTCACCTTCTGCCGGCCGTTTTCTGTTCCGGACATCCGTGCGATTTTCCCCTATTCGCCTTTTGGGGGGCTGGGCTTTGCCTCATCAGGCCAGCTTTCACTCAAGACCCGGCTCGTCCCATCGGTTCGTTCGTCCACCTTTGCTCCAGTCGTAGCCGAAAGCGACGCAGTCGCCGACTTGTACCACCTGGACATCTCCTTGGAGCGACGCGACGTACAAGCCAAACTCCTCGAAAGCGTTACTGACCTGCCCTTCTTGCGTGTGCATCAAATACGCCACGAGAATATCAGAAATAAAACAGGAACGCCACGACCTGGGTTTGGGTTGGTGAGCGGGTTTTACGATTTTCTAAAGACGGCCACGACGTTCTCAACCTCTACCACGAACAGCCGGTTGTCGCCTTCGAAATCGACGGGAATCGCCCCTTTGGGATTGAACAGCACTTTGTCGTACTGGCGCAGCGGGATGTCCGGCGAGTTCTCGACCTCGGCGGAGATCGATACGATTCTGCCGGTGATGGTGGGGATTTCTATGTTGTCCGGCAGTTGGATGCCGCCCTTGGTCTGCTTCTTGTCCTCGTCTTTGCGAATCAGCACACGTTTGCCGATCGGCTCGATGATTTCAATCGACTTGGTTTCTGTTGTCTTGTTCTTATCCATTTTACATTCCTACGGCGGTGAGCCTCGCGGCGCAAGGCGTATGCCCTGCGCGCGTCTGACTTGCGCCCTGATTATTATACCAATTGAAAGCCGCAAAGTGTGCGATATTTTGCACACTTTTAGCCTTCGATTTGCCTTAGCTCATCAGTTTTTTCAGCAGGGCGCGCTGGAAATGCAGGCGGTTCTCGGCCTGGTCGAACATGATCGAGCCGGCTGACTCGGCGGTCTCATCGGTAATCTCAAAGCCGCGATACGCCGGCAGACAGTGCATGATCTTGACGTGAGCCGGCGCGGATTTGACCAATTCGGCGTTGACTTGAAAACCCGCAAAGTCCGCTTGCCGCTTTTGCTTTTCCTGCTCCTGGCCCATACTGACCCAGGTATCGGTGTAAATGATATCGGCGTCGCGAACGGCGCTGTGCGGGTCATTTGTCTGCCGGACGCAATCGGGTGCGGCTTGATTGGCCTTTTGGATCGTCTCGACGTCAAGCTCATAGCCGGCCGGCGAGGCAACCACCATTTTCAGGCCCAGCTTGGCGCAGGCGTGCGCTAATGAGCGGGCGACGTTATTGCCGTCGCCGACAAATGCGATTTTCACGCCTTCGATCCTGCCGCAATGCTCCTGGATGGTCAGCATGTCGGCCATCGCCTGGCATGGGTGAGACCAGTCCGTCAGTGCGTTGATCACGGGGATCGTCGCGTATTTGGCTAGATCGGTAACGGTGCTGTGCTCGAAGGTTCGCGCCATGATGCCGTCCACGTAGCGGCTCAGAACCCTGGCGATATCCTTGACCGGCTCGCGCTTGCCGATGCCGCCGATGTCTTCCGGCTTGACGTAGATTACGCTGCCGCCGAGATTCGTCATGGCCACCTGGAAGCTGATCCGCGTCCGCAGGCTCGGCTTCTCGAAGAGCATCGCGAGCGTCTTGCCCGAAAGACAAGGATCATTGCCGCCAGCCGTATAGAGATTCTTCAGCCGGGCGCTGATCCGCAGCAGCTCTTTAAGCATTTCGGCCGGATAATCCGTGATGCAGAGAAAATCTTTCATACTTTTTACCTTTAGCCACAGAGTATGCTTTGTTGTTTAGCCACAGAGTATGCTTTGTTGTTTAGCCACAGAGGAAATCAATTTCAATTATAGCCACAGAGGACACAGAGCACACAGAGAACTAATTTTTTCAAATATTGACTTTCTAACCAATATCCTTTTCAGAACAGACACCAACGATACTCACATGGGTGTTCTTTTCCAGAATGCCTTTACATTGCTACTCGATAAACCAAACCATCAGCACATTTTCATCACAAACCGATTTCGGTTTGTTTGCCTTCAATCCTGCTTCCTTAACGGTATCGCCCAGTACTCTTCACGCCAATCTGAGGGCTTAATCCTTGTTTCGCTGGCGAATTTCAGTCTTCCCAAAGGAGTGCCGTTGTCTTCTTTGACTGCTGTAATACTCATAATACCAACGGCGTCTTTATCCACGATTATTTAATTTTTTATTATTCTCTGTGTCCTCTGTGCTCTCTGTGGCTAAAAAAAACTCTGTGGCCATATCACAGAGCAACGCGTTTAATGCCATCAATCAATCTCTTTTCCCCAAAGTTGACTATTAGTCCACGTCTGAGGTTTGTTGCCTTGAGGTAGGAAAGAGTCTGCGCCAGCGCAACCTCCGGCATCTTTGACAGCGATTTTATTTCCACGACTACTTCATCCTCAACAAGAAGGTCGATTTTCTGTCCTTTGATAACTTTGCCTTTGTAAGTGATGTCCGCCGGTACTTGCCTTTTGTATTTTATCCCCTGAAGTTCAAACTCATAGCACAATGCTTCTTCATAAATCGACTCGAGGAGTCCGGGGCCAAGTTCTCGATGGACTTCTATGGCCGCCCCGATTATTTTCTCAGTTAATTCATCCGGCATTTTATTTTCTTATCTCTGTGACCTCTGTGCTCTCTGTGGCAAAAAAACTCTGTGGCTAAAGCGTCATTTAAGCTGGGTCGCTCAAAGCACTATCGAGAATATCCATTGCCTGGTCGATGTGACTCTTCGTGGCAATCATCGCCGGCATGAACCGCAGGACCGTGTTGTTCGTGCAGTTGATTCGCAGCCCTTTCTCCAGGCACTTCTCGACGATTCGCTTGCCCGGGCCGGCCAGTTGAATGCCGATCATCAGGCCGATGCCGCGAATACTGTCGATGATGGAATGTTTCTGCTTCAACTGTTCGAGCTTGTCCCTCGTGTATTGGCCCATCTCGGCGGCGTTTTCCAGGAGCTTGTCCTCTTCTATCGCCTCGATGACCGCAATGCCGGCGGCGCACGCCAGGCAGTTGCCGCCGAAGGTCGAAGCGTGCTTGCCGGGCACGAGCGAGGCGGCGATTTCTTTGCGGGCCATCATGGCCCCTATGGCCACCCCGCCGCCGAGCGCCTTGGCCATGGTGATAATGTCCGGCTCGACGTCAAAATGCTGGTATCCGAACCATTTGCCGGTCCGGCCCATGCCGGTCTGGACTTCATCGAGGATCATGACCGCTCCTTTTTCGTCGCAGAGCCGGCGAATCGCCTGCAAATACTCGGCGGTTGCCACGTTGATGCCGCCCTCGCCCTGGATCGGCTCGACCAGAACCGCCGCCACTTCGTCGCTGAAGGCCGACTCGAGCGCAGCGACGTTATTGAACGGCACATAAACAAAACCCGGCAGCAAAGGCAGGAAGCCCTCGTGATATTTCGGCTGCGCGGTAGCCGTGACCGTGGCGAAGGTCCGCCCGTGGAAACTGCCCTCGGCGGTAATGAATTTATATTTTTCAGACGCCGTATGCAGCCGGGCCAGCTTCATCGCCGCTTCATTGGCCTCGGCGCCGCTGTTGCAAAAGAAGCACTTGCCGCCAAAGGCCCGCTCGCTCAGCAATTGGGCTAACCGGCCCTGCGGCTCGGAATAGAACGTGTTGTCGATGTGCAGAAGCTCGCCGGCCTGTTTACGCAGGGCTTCGACGACCTTCGGGTGGCAGTGCCCCAGGCCGCTGACGGCCCAGCCGGGGAACATGTCCAGTATCTTGTTGCCCTCTGCGTCGTACAGATAGCAGCCCTCGCCCTTGACAATAACGCGGGGCAGCCGGCCGTAATTGGCGATAACGTACTTGTCGAATAATTCAATTGTTTCCTGTGTCGTCATGATTCTTTCCTTCGGAAGTGCCTAAAATGAACTAAAGTGAGCTAAAGTGACTAAAGTCAGGCATTGCCTTTCTCAACTTTAGTCACTTTCAACTTTAGGCACTTTTAACTTTAGCCATTCTTGATTATCTGTGTTCCGATTCCCTTGTCGGTATAAATCTCAAGCAGCAGCGAATGAGGGATTCGCCCGTCGATGATATGCGCCTTCTTGACGCCCGCATCGAGGGCCGTCAGGCACGCCTCGACCTTCGGGAACATCGCGTCGGTGATAATGCCGGCGTCGATCATCTGCTTGATCTGCGATTCGTCCAGGCTCGAAACCCAACTGTTCGGGTCGTCCATCTTCATGCGTATCCCGTGCGTATCGCTGACCATGACCAGCTTTTCCGCGGCGACTTCCGCGGCGACCTTGCCGGCGGCGCTGTCGGCGTTGACGTTCAGCTTGCCGCCCGCCTTGTCTTTGGCCACCGACGCGATCACGGGGATCGTCCCGTCGGCACAAAGCGTCTTGAGCAGTTGTGCGTTGATGTTCACAACTTGCCCAACCAGTCCGAGGTCGATTTTTCGTCCATCTTCGCCGGCCAGTCGGAGCGTTTCAGCGAACAGCACACAACTGCTGAGCGAATGAAGGCCCATAGGCTGGCAGCCTAATTCGGTCAGCGTCTCGCAGATGGGCGTATTGATCTTGTGCACGAGCGTGTGCTCGGCTATCGTCAGCGTTCGCTCGTCGGTGTAGCGGCGGCCCTGGACCCAGACCGGCTCAAGGCCCGCCTCGCTCATGGCTTTGGTGATCGCCTTTCCGCCGCCGTGAACGATGACCGGCCGCATCCCGACCGTCGCCATAAAAGCGATGTCGGTCAGCAGCTTTTTTTGCAACGAGGCGTCATCCATGACACTTCCGCCGAGCTTCACCACCACGATCCGCCCGCGAAAGCGCCGGATGTATTCCATCGCCTCAATCAACGCGCCAGCTTTTGCAATAGCTTCTTCCATGCTCGATTCTCGACGAGTATCTGGTATCCAGTATCGGGGTCCATAAAACAAACCCCTTAGTTTATTGATTCTGATTTTCGCCGTCAAGGCCTTTTTCCCCTTCAAAATCCCAATAAAAAGAATTCCCCGAACGAACCAGGAATAACTATGGACAGCCATACTCTGTATAGAACGTCGTAGCTGACGCCGGAGAATGGCGAGGGAAAACGAGGGGAAAACGAGGGACGTTTACGAATGGCATGAAGATAAGGTCATCCAGTTGTCCTCAACAGAGCTTCCCGCAGTTCATGTCTTGGCTTGTTTAGTCGGTCGTATTCCTTGGGTCTGCGTTTGACGGCACGGGGCTCAATGCGGCCGGG
>Ga0210377_10000029_pt1 | contig 136607 bp, 117 predicted proteins | sample PLM4_65_b1redo_FD_155480 | JGI IMG/M metagenome (GOLD analysis project Ga0210377, IMG submission 155480) | Groundwater sediment microbial communities from an aquifer in East River, Colorado, USA - PLM4_65_b1 redo | ecosystem: Environmental > Terrestrial > Soil > Riparian zone | place: USA... | reverse complement strand
CCTACCGAACGCGCAATCGGTCGTATGAAGATGCGCGCCCGTACTGTCCGTGGCTATAAATCCTGGCAGGGCATGCAAGCTGGTCTGATGTTGGCTGGATGCTACGCTCGTTAGTACTCTTCCAGCATGGATCAATCCTTTGCATCTTGTTTTTTCACATTTCGCCCACCACCTATGTTACGGACACAGGTGTCGTTGGGACTGTTGTTTTTTTGTTTTCTCCTGTAAAATGAAATCCTTAGAGGGCTATTATCAGTGCCCACCCTTAAAGAACTCGCTCGCGTTAATATCGACAAACAGCTTGAAGCCTGCGGCTGGATCGTACAATCACACTCTGAGATGAATTTGTATGCCGGGCGCAGTATCGAGGTGCGGGAGTTTCCTGTAGAAGGCGGATCTGGTCCGCGGTGGGAGGCGGGACTGCGGTCCGCTTTTGAAGTGTAAACTATAATAAACACTTCAGGATACCGGCTTGGAATGCCTGAAAATATTGGGAGATAACGTGATGAACGAAAAATCAGAACTTGAGAAGATAGTTAATATCATAACATTGGTCGGCACTCTTCTGTCGTTGGTCGGAGGTGGTATTACATTCATCGACACCAAGAATCCGATTCAATCCCTAAAGACCACCGGATTGATCCTGGCGATCATTTTTATTCTTTGGTTTGCTTTCAAAGTAGCGGAAAAGATTGTACAGAGATGGATCGGCCGTACCGCGGAAAACATGGATACCTGGCTTCAATCCGTATTTTCACGTTTCCCTAAAAAATACAATCAACATCTGATTTTTCGCCACCGTGATTTTGATGTAAAAGGCTTGAGCACGCAAGGAGTATTCACGCTTGAACTGGAGCGCATATTCGTGGAATTAACTGTTTCCCCTCAAGCTTATCATCGCGTTTCCGCGAATATCCTTTCAACGACTCCTGATGAGTTGCCGAAAGGTAGTCATGTAGTTTGGGATTACCTAAAGTCCAGGGGTCAATCCGGTACGCGATTGGTCATCCTTGGCGCGCCCGGCAGCGGAAAAACAACCTTATTGAAAAATATTGCCTTGGTACTGGCAAGCGGCAGGAAACCAAAACAAAATAACCGAATGGGCAACAAGCTTCCAATATTATTATTTCTGCGCGAATATACAGAAGCCATCATCAGTCGTCCCAATGTGCTTTTGCCAGAAATCATTCAAATGTCTTTGGAAAAATACCAGATCGTACCGCCTCCCAAATGGTTTGAAAGATACCTGCAGACCGGTTCCTGTATTATCATGCTCGATGGGTTGGACGAGGTGGCTGACCCGAATACTCGCAGAAATGTGGTCGCCTGGGTTGATAAACAAATGGTGTCCTATCCCAACAGTCATTTCCTTATCACCTCTCGTCCCTTTGGATATCGTGAAAATCAGTTGAACGGAGTCTCGGTTCTGGAGGTTCTGCCATTCAATATCCGGCAGGTGAAACAGTTCATTGATAACTGGTACCTGGCAAATGAACTTCAGAGCTATCAAAAAGATGACGAAGGTGTCAGGATCAAAGCTCGAGATGGTGCAGACGATCTATTCACACGCCTCCGCAAAACCCCCATCTTGCTCGATCTTGCAGTAAATCCCTTACTGCTCACCATGATCGCTACCGTTCATCGATATCGCAGTTCTTTGCCAGGCAGGCGGGTGGAGTTATATAAGGAAATTTGTGAAGTATTTTTGGGAAAGCGCCAGGGTGCTCGCGGACTAGAATTGCCGTTGACGCCGGCTCAAAAACAGTCCGTGCTTCAACCATTGGCGTATCATATGATGCGTAATCACATTCGGGAAATTGATAAACGTTCAGCCCTGTTGGTTTTTGCAGAGCGTTTAAATCTTGTAAGTCCACAGAATACGGTCGAAGAATTTTTGCAGATGATAGAAAACTCAAGTGGATTACTGATTGAGCGAGAAAATGGCGTGTACGGATTTGCGCATAAAACATTCCAAGAGTATCTGGCTTCTGTCCATGTCATAGAACAGGGACTGGAAAAGGAACTCGTTTCGAATTTTGAGGACGTCTGGTGGCATGAATGTATTCGTTTGTATGCCGCTCAGGCCAATGCAACCCCTGTCATTGAAGCCTGTATCTCTGCAGATCCACCCTCCGCGTCTGCGCTCACCCTGGCAATTGCCTGTGAAGACGAGGCGCGTGAGGTGCATCCCAACACCCGTCGCAAGCTTGAAGATGTCCTCTTGGAAGGTGTCGAATCAAAAAATTATGAAACTCGTAAGATTATTGCTGATGCATTATTAACCCTGAATATACGTGATATGACTCGGATCGATGACAATGTCTATATTGGCAGACGCTTTGTCAATCATGCCGAATATCAATTATTCTTGGACGAAATGAACAGTCAGAAAAAACCATCCCAACCAGATCATTGGCAAGGCAGGGAGTTTTCAACGGGCAAGGGGTTGGAGCCAATCGCAGGCGTAAGGGCAGTTGATGGTATTGAATTTTGTGCATGGTTAACCCAAAGGGAGAACGGGGAATGGCGTTTTCGCTTCCCGACTCAAAATGAAATTTCCCTTTCAAAAGCCGATATTCAAAAAGATCTGAATTATTGGGTGGTATCTGATACCAGACAAACTACTCCGGTGTTATTGTCGCAAAACTTCAATCATGATATTACGCCTAAAATTGTGGATATGATTTTGGTCGAAGACATGAAAATTGCCGAGCATGTGGATAAATTGTTAGGGTTGGATATCACCCGAACCTTGATTTCGGCAGGTCCTATGCTTAACCAAATCCTCGCCTATGTAAATCGAGCATCCTATCATGACCTTGGAATCAGCGGGATTACATATAATGAGACAGATTGGGCAAAAGTAGCTGATCTGGCAAGGCTCTTTTCGGGATTGATCAAAGACGCGAGCCTGCGAATGAATAGCTTTGGCGCGAGGTTGATTTCAGCGAATGCATCTGAGGTAAGCATGGATTTGGCTCGTCAAATCTCTGCCGCTCGGGATGGTCTTAGGGCAGCATACTTGCCCGGAGCATACGCTCCTGACCGTGCTGATCGGAGTGCCAAAGCGGCTACTGCAATAAAAGCGACTGCCCAACAACTGGCAAAGTATGGAAAACATTTGGATGCAGATATAACAGGTGCTAAAAACCTGAATGCCGGTGAAATGAAGAAGATCGGGCATGGGACTGGCATGAACATCATTGATCTTACAAATTTTGCTGTTACCATCGAGACTTCAAAATTATTATCGATCATGGCTGTTTTCAAGCAACAGACGAAAAAGTATGACTTTATGAATATCTTCCGCATGGATTTTTCTGAATACCCCCAACTCGAAAAGGCATTTTCTCATATACTAACGAGAAATCTGCAGACCAGTGTTAGCTCGTCCGATCTCAAAAAACTTACCGCCTGTTATTTGCGTTTGCTTTTAATTTTTGCAGTGAGCAAGATCGGGTTAGAGCAAAAACTTCCCGCCTTCATGGAAAAAGGTCATTTAGGTGAACAACCTAAAAAAGCTGACCTGGTAGCAGCGGTGGAAAAGATAAAAACCATGTACATGACGCTGATTGTTCTGGAGGCAAGGAAGCTTAATGCAATTCGTGCCACGGAAAGCCTTAGAGTTGTTAGAGAGCGTGTTAATATAGAGATATAAACAGACCTTCATGATATAACTTTCATCCAGCAACTTATCTGGAACGACCAATTTGTCAAACCCTGATGTACTTGCGGCAGAAATCGTGGAAGATTTACGGTCCGCGCTCAGTCAGTTTGAAGGGATTGCTGAGGAGTTGGGGGGATGTTTAGGAAGCTTGCGTTGTAAGATTCCAGCAAAACTTAGTATTTTTTGTTTTGGTCGATTTCATCATGGCCGCAAAAACGGATGAGTTAGCCGCAAGCGATTAAAGCTGTTTGATCTCAGAAAAAACGGTTTCAACCGCCTTTTGTAGAAAACTCGAATTCGGTTCGCCTTCCTGCCAGGTCACGGGGCAGAATATTTCCATTCCCACCATCGTGCTTAATTTTTCAAGATCGCCAACATAGCCATCAGCGTGGTGCACAGCCAGCACCGTGGGCAGGTTTTGCGTTTTTGCCCATGCCAGGCGGCTGTACTGTGGACTGGCTACATTGAGCAGACCCGGCTCCTGTTCCATGAAATAATCGAACATGCGCATATCTTCTGTGACAACCAGTCCGCAGATGGGATTTGGGTATTCAATATCAAAGGGGTCAACTGCCAGCGAAAGGAACGGAAATCCATAAAGTTGGATATTTCCATAGCCAGCCAGATTGTAAGGTGCTGATGTCATATAAACGCCGTTGGCTTTATAGGCATTTTTTGAACCATGCTTGTACTTGAGTAGCTCGTGGGGGAGATGCGTTTTTTGATACTCAGGTAGCATCTCGTGACCATATTCCCATAGGTCGTCGCCTGCCAGGTTATTGAGAAAAAGAACGGCTTTTTCTGAAGTGGATGATTTGGACATAGTTCCTCTTGCCCGCGATTATCCTCCAATCTGCCGTTCAAAACATTGTTATACCGATGCAAAACAACAGGCACTGGAATGCGCCTGTTGTTTCTTGTATATTCAATTTTTGATCTATGAAACTATAGGGAATTCAGCATTGTGGAAAAGGTGGATATGCTGGTGGCAAGTGGGTAGAAAATCCACATCTTTTTATTGTTATGTTTGAGGCTTTCCAGAATTGCCGGCAGTACCTGATGCCTGGCAATTTTTAATAGCCCCAAATTCTGCGCGAACCAAACCGGAATATGGCGATGTTCAGGTAAAGGCATGACGGAACTAAAATCCACTTCGCGGTCGTTGATTTGATATTTATAGCGCGATATTTTTTGGACTTTGACATCTGTTTCTAAAAACTCGCGCAGTGAGTCAAGGTTTTGGCGATTCATCCATTGCGGCAGATCTGAGGTAGCTTTGAAGCCAGATATTGTTCCCAGATCTAGTAGCAATTGCTGTTCCTCTGGTTTTAATGCATTGTGCTTTGAGCGCAAGAACATGACATCAGGGTCGATGTTGACGATGGGTTTTAGCCAAAGGCGGTGAAAGCTGGTCCGTATCGAGTTTTGGGTACACGGATCATTCGGATTATTGAGCCAGACCGTTAAGGGGTTATTCAGCCAATACGGAGACACATCTGGTCCGACGCGGATGCCATCGCATAAGCCCAAGGTGGGGACGATGGGAGCTCCGCATGCCAAAATATAAGCATCGCCAGCTGCCTTTCGCATGACTTGCATGGCATTTCGGTAGGCGACCTCACGTGGGATATCTTTGTAGCGTTTGCCAGGAGCTGCGCCAGCATAGAGAAAATCCAATTTCAAATAATCATAACCCCAACTGCGGACCTTCCGAATCAGTTTATCCAGCCACTCCAACACTTCAGGATGACTCACGTCAAGTGCGTATGGCACGCCTTCCCAAGTGAGACCAACTGGTACGGGTTTTCCGTGTTCATCTCTTAAGAGCCAATCGGGATGATCACGGAAAATGCTTGATAGTTTTGTGACCATGAAAGGTGCCAGCCAAAGCCCGGCTGTTCGACCCGTGGCTTTGATTTTGTTTGCCAGTTCTGCCATTCCAGATGGGAATTTTTTGGTGGGTTCCCAATCTCCATGTGTGATCTGCCAGCCATCGTCAAGTTGAAAAACATCAAAGGGTAGGTCCCCTAGAGCGTGGAGTGCATTCGTGATGATATGTTCGTTGATCCATTTATACAGGCTGTACCACGAACACCAAACGCGAGGTGCTTTTTCAAAGCGGGTCTTGCCGAATTTGGTTTCAAGCAGGGCTGTGTACTTTGCGAAGACATCATCTTCTTTGCCGCGGATGAGCACCCATTGACTCTCGTGTCCGTCTTCATAAAAGGCTTTGAGGATTGTGCCATCTAATTCGACGCGTCCGCTTAGATCCAAAGCGCCGAGGAGCAAAATGTCATCATCGTTGAGTTCGACTGCACCAACCCAAGCGCTGATGTGAGTCCTCGACAAGGCATAAGCTGGGTCTTCGTCTTTGGCGCGGAATTTTGGCGAACTGATGGGGTAGGGAGGTTCGGAGGGGTCGAGCCAGGTTGTCAGAGTCCAGGATTGCCATCCGTGGCGGAAAAAGCGTTTCGGAGGCTGAGGCAGGCTCAAATGGAGTGATGAAGCGGTGACGATCTGTGAGTCTGTCTCCTGATGGATGGAATCAAGCTGCAGATTTAGAATTGTCATGTGCGCGATTATCCCGCTTAATTCGTTGACGGTCAATTTAATTTGTGGCATAATCTGTACAGTTACATAACAAATTACATAACAATCCCGTAAGGGAAAAGGCGATGAAGAGAACGAGTAAATCTGCCCCAGTGTTGTCAGCGAGCCTGAATTAGTGAGAGCAGGTCAACAAAGCAGGTTGAAAATCATCTCGGAGCTGTGCGCTGAAATTGAGTAAGCAAGCCGAAATTGTTCTTCGTTATCAGAACAGGATGATGTTGGTCATCCATTGAGTGTCCTGCTGAGCCTTAAACGGCGAGTGCGGGAAATCAGAGTGGTACCGCGTGAGCTTTGCTCTCGTCTCTGTATGAGATGAGAGTTTTTGTTTTAATATTTTGTGGCGCGACATTTATGTCGCATTACGAGGAGACCAATTATGTTCAAACCTGTATCATCCAAACTCAATGTGACTTCGATGGAAGATGGCGTGCTGAAGTTTTGGAAACAGCGCGAGATCTTCAAGAAGACCCTTGAGCAACGCGAAGGTGGACCTGAGTATGTTTTTTATGAAGGACCACCCACCGCGAATGGTAAGCCCGGTGTGCACCATGTGTTGGCGCGCGTGTTCAAGGATATGTTCCCGCGCTACAAAATCATGCGCGGCTATCATGTCTCGCGCCGTGGCGGCTGGGATACACATGGTTTGCCCGTTGAGATCGAAGTGGAAAAGCAACTTGGTTTCAACAGCAAACATCAGATCGAAGAATATGGCATCGATAAGTTCAACGAACTTTGCAAGAAGTCAGTTTTTACCTATATTCAAGATTGGGAGAAACTCACCGACCGCATTGCGTTTTGGGTTGACTTGCAAGATGCCTATGTGACTTATACCAACGACTACATCGAGTCGGTGTGGTGGATTCTGAAAAACTTTTGGGATAAGGACCTGCTCTTCAAGGGCTACAAAGTTGTACCTTACTGCCCGCGTTGTGGCACGCCTCTTTCTGACCATGAAGTTGCCCAAGGCTACGAAGACGCGACCGACCCTTCGGTCTTTGTCCGCATGCCGCTGGTTGATAAGCCTGATACTTCGTTATTGGTGTGGACGACAACGCCATGGACACTGCCTGGTAACGTGGCAGTGGTCGCGCACCCCGATGTGGATTATGTGACCATCGAGCGCGATAACAACGGCACCAAGGAAAAACTAATCCTTGCCAAGGCTTTGGTGGAAAAGGTGTTCGGTGAAGAAGAAGTGAAAGTGCTTGATACTTTCAAAGGCAAAAAACTAAACGGGTTGAAATATCAGCCTCTTTACACCTTCCTGCCTCCCGATAAGCCTGCCTATTTTGTTGTGATGGGTGACTATGTTACGACTGAAGACGGTACTGGTTTAGTTCACACTGCGCCCGCATTCGGTCAGGAAGATATGGAAACGGGCAAGAAATACGGTCTACCTGTGTTGATGACCGTTCTGCCAGACGGTACCTTCATCCCTGAAGTCACACCATGGCGCGGGGTCTTCGTCAAAGACGCCGACCCGCACATCATCGCCGATTTGCAGGCGCGCGGCTTGTTGTTCAAGCATGAACCATATACACACACGTATCCGTTCTGCTGGCGCTGCCATACGCCGCTGTTGTATTACGCGCGTGATTCTTGGTACATCCGCACGAGTGCCCATCGTGACCGCCTCGTCGCATTAAACAACACCATCAATTGGGTGCCCGAACATACAAAGGATGGTCGCTTTGGGAACTGGCTCGCCAACAACATTGACTGGTCGCTTTCGCGCGAACGCTACTGGGGCACGCCGCTGCCGGTTTGGGAGTGTGAAACGTGCCGTCATCGCGAGTGCGTTGGTTCAGTTGCTGAACTTTCTGAGAAGGCTGGACGTGACCTAACCGAACTGGATCTGCACCGCCCATACGTGGACAACGTCCATTGGGCGTGTCCAGATTGCGGTGGCCAGATGACGCGCGTCAAGGACCTGATCGATGTATGGTTTGATTCTGGTTCCATGCCGGTGGCGCAGTGGCACTATCCGTTCGAGAACAAGGATAAGTTTGAGTCGCAATTTCCGGCGGATTACATCTGCGAAGCTGTAGATCAAACGCGTGGTTGGTTCTATACACTGCACGCCATCAGTACCTTGCTCTTTGATGAAGTCTCGTTCAAGAATGTTTTATCACTTGGACACATCCAGGATGGTCAAGGTCGCAAGATGTCCAAGTCGTTGGGAAATATCGTCCAGCCTTGGGATGTGCTGAATGCCCACGGGGCAGATGCGTTGCGCTGGTATTTGTTTACCGCCACGCCGCCGGGAGTTGAGCGTCGCTTCTCTTCCGATTTGGTGGGTGAGGTGATCCGTAGTTTCACGCTCACGTTGTGGAACGTCTATTCGTTCTTTGTGACCTACGCCAATCTCGATAAACCCACCGTCACCACCATGCCGATAGCGACCAGTGATCTGGACCGCTGGCTGTTATCTGAACTCAATGTGCTTGTTCGTGACGTGACGGAGGCATATGAACATTATGACGTGCCCAACGCGACACGCCCCATAGAAGCGTTCGTGGAGAAAATGTCCACGTGGTATCTGCGACGTTCGCGCCGGCGCTTCTGGAAGTCTGAATCGGACTCTGACAAACAAGCCGCTTACTCGACCCTATACACGGCTCTCGTCACCATCTCGAAGCTGCTCGCTCCTACCATGCCTTTCCTTGCCGATGAGATGTACCAAAACCTCGTCCGTTCGGTGGATGGCACTGCGCCAGAGTCTGTTCATTTGGCAGAGTGGCCCAAGGTGTTGCCTGAGATGATCGACGAATCACTCAACAGCGACATGAACTTGGTGATGAAGCTTGTCTCACTTGGGCATTCCGCCCGCCAAAAAGCGAATCGCAAAGTCCGTCAGCCGTTAGCGGAGGTGGCGTTCTCGCTGGGTAATGCCAACGAACGCAAGACAGTTGAAACGTATGCCGATTTGTTCATGGATGAGTTAAACGTCAAACAGGTCCGCTTGCTGGATACGGCTACCGAAGCTGTGTCACATACGGTCAAGCCGTTGCCGAAACAGCTTGGACAAAAGTATGGGAATAAATTCCCGTCGATCCAAAAAGTGATCCTTGCCATGAACTCGGAGGATGCCGCACGTCCTTTATTGGAAGGCAAACCCTTGCGTGTTGAAGTTAACGGTGAGACATATGATGTGTTACCAGATGAAGTGGAAGTGAAGGCACTAGCGAAGGAAGGCTTTGCCGTCGCTGAAGAAGGTCCGTACGTGGCGGCACTGGTAACAGAATTAACGCCCGAACTGATCTTGGAAGGACAGGCGCGTGAATTTGTCCGACGTGTACAAGACCTCCGCAAGAGTTCTGATCTGGATGTGGCCGATCGTATAGACCTGTTCGTCGAAGCCTCAGCAGGCTTGAGGTCCGCGATCGAGGCGCATAAGGATTACATTACGGCTGAGACGCTCACGTCCAATCTCTTGTTTGCAAGTCCGCCGGAGGATGCATCTGTTGTCGAAGATGCCTTTGACGGTGAAACGGTCAAGGTGGGGTTGGTCAAGAAATAAGAATATTCGAAGAGACGCATCGCAAGGTGCGTCTCTTTGCTATAATTGAGTCAATTCATATGTGAGGTGTAACGTGATGCAAAAACTTCCTCTTTGGGTGCGGAAAGCGCTTGCGAACGGGGTTCATCTTTTTACGGCGACTGGGGCAGTGTGGGGATTTTTGACCCTGCTGGCGATTTGGGAGGGGAACTATAAGCTGGCGATCATATATATCATCGTAGCGATGTTCGTGGATGGCTTTGATGGAATGCTGGCGCGCTGGTTTGATGTGAAGACCTACGCCAAAGGTATTGATGGCGGCTTAATGGATAACATCATTGATTATTTAAATTATGTGGTTGTTGCCGCATTGCTAATGATCAAAGTGCCCAGCTTGTTGCCAGAGAGTTTTGCGATGGCTGCAGCGATCTCCATTCTATTGACATCAGGTTTTCAATTCTCACAGACCGATGCCAAGACCGATGATCAATCTTATTTCTTCAAAGGCTTCCCGTCAGTCTGGAATTTTCTTGTGATCTATATGATGTTGCTGGGATTGAATCCCTGGATCAATCTCGCGGCGGTGGTGATTTGCAATATTCTGATTTTTGTCCCTGTTAAATATTTATACCCAACCCGCAATACGCGTCTGCGCAGATTTACGCTTGGTTTCACATACCTTTATGGTGCTATTGGTGTTTGGGGGCTTTTGCAATATCCTAATGTGCCAGAGTGGGTTGCGCCAGCATCTTTTGTGTATGTGGCGTATTATGCGTTATTGAGTTTTTTTCCGAAACTCGGCACGCCAAAATCTGTATAGAATGTTTATCGAAAAAGTTTCCGAATTAACGGATGAGGTTTATGCTGCGGTAAAGTTGCTCGTCCCACAATTAGGTGTTCATAAGGCAAATCCCACATGGGATGAGTTGAATGCCTTGATTCGTTCGGAATCATCCACGTTGTTGATTGGGCGCTACCCGGACGAAGCCGGTCAAATCGCAGGCATTCTGACTTTGACGATCTATCGCGTTCCAACTGGGATACGCTCCATTGTTGAGGATGTGATCGTTGACGAAATGATGCGGCGACGGGGAATTGCAGAAGCGTTGATGCGTTATGCCATTGAGTTGGCGCGTGAAGCGGGAGCAAATGGGGTGGCGCTCACGTCAAATCCACAGCGTGAAGCCGCGAATAAGTTGTATCAAGCAATGGGGTTTCGGAAACGAGAAACGAACGCCTATTTTTATAAACTTGCGTAGAAAAACTGGACAGGCGAAACCTGTCCAGTTTCGCTATAGAAGATACAAATTATTACTACAACTTAATTTTCTCCGTGAAAGTACCCATATTCTCGGGTGCTTTTTCGTATGCGCCGCGATATTCCTGCGGCATCAACTCCGCCAAGCGGTACATCATCTCATCCGCGATCTGCTGGCGTGTTTCACCCCTCATCTTGACCCCGTCCACTTTCAAACGGAAAACTTCACCGACGCGCATGTAGAAGTCTGTGCGTTGGAAACGCTTGAGGTTTTTCAAATAATCCTCGCCGCCCCAATGTGCGATCGGCAGGATTGGCACTCCCGAGCGGACTGCCAGCAGAACCGCGCCAGGATAGGCTCGTAGGAGTTTCCCGGTTTTGTTGCGTGTCCCTTCCGGGGCAATGCCGAAGATCATGCCCTTGTCGAGCGCTTCCATTGCTTTTCGTAAGGCAGTAGTATCCGCTTCACCGCGATGGATGGGGATAATGCCCCATAAATTAAAGATCCAGTTCAAGAACCAGTTATCCCATGTTTCAACCTTTGCCCAGCCAGTGAACTTCCGCGGCTGTAACAGAGCAAAGAACACAGGCACTTCGATCTGACCGGTATGATTCGAGATAACGATCAGCGGTCCCTGCATTGGGAATTTGTCCAACTCATTCCCTACGTGGAGGCGGCATGTAATGCGAACATAAATATTAATGATAAACGCCGTAAACCGATACAATGGATTCATAAGGTAGTTACAAACTCGAGGGCGTGGGGGATGAGTTCAATGGAGAGCGACTGCCCTTCCTTGCAGAGCGTCTCACCGTCGCAGTGGGCGGGGAGAGTCCCTTTCAGGGCTGTGACGATTATTTTGCAGGCGCGTCCGGTCGTGATTTCAGGCTGAGTCGCTTGTGTCCCGTTCATAAAGGTTGGTAGGAGTTGCAGGATGCGGAATTTTCCGGCTGTGCCCGCGATGCAAAGATCGAACGTGCCATCATGCGGAAGTCCATCGGGCGCCATGAAGAAGCCTCCGCCCATGCGTTGACCGTTCATGATGGAAACCATCAGGGCACCCTGCTCCAGGGTTTTATTATCATATTCGATTCGGACCGTTGGCGCTTTGTAATAAATAAAGATCGTTTCGAGTGCGGCGATCAAATAAGCCAGCAGACCGCGCGTCCAACGAATATCCGCGGCGACAAATCCAGTTGCAGCATCGAAGCCGATACCTACACCATTGCCGAAGTAACGACCGTTCGGGTAATCGCCGCCGGTGACCTTGCCGATATCCATCCAGCGTCGTTCATTCTTTGCCAATAGAGCAATACTTTCTACCAGGTTTCCGCGAACGCCCATCCCGTAGGCAAGGTCATTACCCGTTCCCACTGGCAGGATGCCCATCGCCGTATGATTAAAGCCCGCTTCCCGCGCTTTCAAGAGTCCATTCAGCACCTCGTTGGCGGTACCATCTCCACAGGCTGTGATGACGGCATCATATTTTTCCCGCGCGGCTTTTTCAGTCAGCTCCGTGGCATGCCAGGGACGCTCGGTTTGCACCATATCATATTCAAGGTGATGAGACTTTAAAAGGGCTTCAATTTGCGGTATGGCTTTTCCTGCAAACCCGCGCCCCGAAGTTGGATTAACGATGATGAGATATTTCATCCACAGACTCCCAAAATAGACTGGGTGCAGTTTATCACAAATCGAAAGAGAACCGTAATAAGTGGAGCGTTATGGTTTGAATTTCAAATACTCTTCCGGTGTATCCAGGTCGGCAAGGATACTTGGCGTATCCATTTCTACATAATGAATATCTTTTGCGTGTCCATTCAGAAAATCACGCGGTGTTTGCGATGAATGCATGGCAATGACTTCAGCCCATAGTTCGCGCGCTACCAACCATGGATGCCCTCTCCGCATGTGGAAACTCGGCACTACGAGCGGACTCTTTATCTGAGAGTACGCCTCGCACAATAGTTGCACGCTTCTTTCCTGGATTTGAGGCTGGTCGCCAAGCCCGATCAGCGCTGCACCGCTGCCTTTTTCTGACAGATACCGCAACCCGCATTGTATTGACGAGAGCATATCGCCAGCCAGGTAATCCTTGTTAAACACACTTCGCACGGGATAATTTTTTTGGCAATTCCGAACTATCACTTCCACCTCTTCGCGTGCTCCGCCGGTGACAACTAAAATGTCATGGGCGCCAGCCTTTGAAAACACAGAGATGATATGTTCGATAATCGGTGTATCGCCCCAGGGTAATAACATCTTGGGGCTTCCCATGCGAGTGGATTTTCCTGCGGCAAGGATGATAGCTGTGATGTTCATAGCGTCTCATCGGTGATCAAGCGTTGATAATGCTCAGGTGTGTCCACATCCAATAACATGCGGTCATCGTGCCAAGGCAAATATTCCACGCGATGCTTATGAAAAATCGCCCGCCCGCCGACATCGCCTTCGATGCCCAATAGATCAGTGAAAGTCACATAGTCAAACAAAACCGGATTTGCGCGTTGATCCAATACCATCGGTGCAATGATCGGATATAGCCCTTCAGCGTGTTTTTCAGTCAGCGCATGAAGAATGGATGAGCTGATTTGCGGTTGATCTACCAGCAGAAAAATAGCACCACCTGTTGAAGTGTGGGAGGTTATGAGTTTGCTGATCCCAGCTTTGATCGAACTTCCCTGCCCGCTTTTCCATTCATCATTTTTCACAATGATCACATTCAAATCTGCAATAGCAGCCTCTACCTGTTCGCTATTTGCGCCAACTACGACAATTACTGGCGAGAGTCCTGCTTCCAAGGCTGTCCTTGCCACAGCGTGTACAAATGGCTCGCCTTTCCAATCCAGCAATTGTTTTGGCTTACCAAATCGCGCGGATTCTCCAGCTGCTAAAACAATTCCTGCAATCGGTTCGTGTACTGCGAAAATATTTTCATCTGCTAAACTTGAAACAACAACGGAGTCGAAACTTGATAGTAAAGAATTAACCATTCCGTGTGCAATCGATTGAAGCTCAGTTGTGTCTGCTTGATTGAGTAAAACGATTTTTCTTACGCCCGTCAGAATATTTTTTTGCCCACCATCTGAGTGTGTCAGTACGCGCACCAACGCATCCGGAGTGACAATTTCTCCAATATTCAAGCCGCTCAAGGCGGAAAAGATTTCTGCTCTATGGACAATATCGTCACTTAGTGGTTTTCCAAGCCCCATGAGACCGACCACCTGTACCACTTGGTCAACAAAAGCAGGAATTGGTGGCTCATGTTCTGCCCATGCTTTCAAAGGCTTTTGGCGTGAACCATCGGCTTCGATCAGTAATGGTATGGAATGACTTTTGCAAAATTGATGTAGCCAATGTAGAGACTCAGGGTCAAGTGGTGTTGTTCTACCCTCGTCAAAATCCCCAGTAATCAGCGTAATGCCTTTTAATTTGTTTTCTAAATCATCCACTGCTGCAGGCGAATCCGCAATAAGATGATTATCTGCAAACCCCACCTGCCAGGCGCCGAGATGTGCTGACGCAGTTACGATCACTGGCGAGGCTTTGCTTAAGGCGTTTGCCAGATGGAACAGCGCAGTTGTTTTCCCGCCCGCGCCCGTGAACGCAATACAGGAGAAATTAGAGACGCGCATCGCCCGCTCAATTGAAATCATCATCTCGTTGATTATACATCTTCAATCATGCACGTCTCTAAGGTATAATACCTTCGCCGCGTAAACAAAACGCGAGTGACAAACAATTAAGGCATTGGAATGGCAAGCGACTCCCTCACTTCATCTGAATACTGGCACGAAATCCAAATTAATCGGCAAGATGTCGAGTATCTACATACATATCTCTTTGAACAGGAAACACCGCTAACGACTCGTGAATTGGTGGCAGTTTTTGTAAATGAGCGTATTCGTGTTGAACGCCTTGCTGAACAAAAACGCCGTCAGGCGGGTGGCAAGACCTATTTCCCCAAAGATTCTTATCAAGCTGGCGATGACATCGTACTCCCGGCATTAAATTGGAAGCACGGTAAAGTAACCGCGACTCGTCCTGGACAAAACCCTGAGATCGGTGCCTTTGATGTATTAACTGTTCAATTGGATGACGGTCCCGAACGTCTCTTCGCCTCGAACCTTGCGCTTCATGCGCTCAACGATCAGCCTGTTTCTGTGGAAACAGCCGGGATAGAAGCTGATGCTATTATCGCCGAGCATGGCACAGCCCTTGAAAAAAAGATCGAAGCCATGTTCCGCTCAGATGATGAACTGGTACGGATCGCCGGTCGCTGGTTCCCGCGCGCTTTGCTGATAGACGTCAATGTAGGACATCTTAATTTGGCTGAAGCAGTTTTGGATATGTCCGGAGGCGAACCTCTTCCAACCTCCGCGTTGCTTAAGGATGTGGCATTGCCCGAGGGCGTCAATCCTAAATTGGCTGAGTTCTCTCTGAACTATGCCTTGCAGGATGACAAACGCTTTGATGAAGTGGGTCCTGCCGGACAGGTGTTGTGGTGTTTGTATCGCCTTGAACCTGATGCAGTGCGCGATGTTTCACCATATCTGCGTTACGATGACATTGAACATGACCGCAGTTTGCTCAATCCGCAAATGATCACGCTTGAAAAACAGCTCGATGATGAATTAAGTATGTTTGATGCTGGCGTTGCCACGGATGCTAAAGAAGTAACCGTTTCATTGATCTATCCGCACTTGCGGGCTGGTACCTTGCCGCTTTCATCGCGCGTTCGTTCGTTTTTCCCGACCGCGTACGAAGCGCCGCGTGTGCGCTTTACGCTGGTGGATGGCAAGACCAAACAGAAGATGCCGGGGTGGGTTGCACTTGAGCATGGATATGTATACGGCTTGCGCGATTGGTATAAATCACATGATCTCATGCCCGGTAGTTTGATCAGTATTCGCCGTGGAGAGATCCCTGGTGAAGTGATCGTGGAAGCCAAAACCTACCGCGCTACAAAAGATTGGGTGCGGACGGTGATCGTTGGCGCAGATGGCGGCATTGTGTTTGCGATGTTGAAGCAATCCATTTCTGCCGAGTTCAATGACCGTATGGTATTTGCGATCCCATCGCTGGAAGCAGTGGATCAACTGTGGACGAAAGGTCAGAATAAATCTTTTGAACAATTGGTTGTAAGCATGATCCGCGAGCTGTCGAAATTGACTCCGCAAGGTCACGTGCATGCGCAGGAGCTGTATTCTGCGGTCAACATTGTGCGAAGAGTTCCGCCCGCGCCTTTGTTTGCTTTGCTGGCGAGTCACCCAGAGATCGCGCATGTTGGCGACCTGCATTTTCGGTTGAGTGAGTAGGAGAGAGAGATGGAAGGCAAACGCCCCAGCCTTGTTAAGCCCAGTGTAAATACACCATTCCATGTGGATTTTGCATGGTGGCAGAAAAATGAACGTGATTGGCATGTGTATTTGCGCACCCTTTTGTGTGCGGAACACCAGGAAGCTTTTGGAAATCTTGAAGAAGGTCAAACCATTGACTGGGTGGATCCAGTGACGGCTGAAGTGAAGGCTGTGGAAGGTGTGCAGAATACTTTGATGATGCACTGTGTGAAGCAACCTGGTTTTCTAACAGCACAAACTGCTTTGGTGGAGGCGGTATTCCGTCTGTTTCTTGCCAACGGCAATATGCCCATGTCTTCAAGTGACCTTGGTGCGAAGTTAAATCGTCCACCTGAAACGATCTTGCGAACGTTGGTAGGTGCGCGGGTATACAAAGGTATCAGACCTTATTCTGGTTGATTGTGATATAAATATATTGCTCGTTATGGATTTAGCGAATGAATAATGGCGTGGCAGTTTGCGCACAGCAAAACGCATTTGTCGAGTTCTTCTTTTGTTCTTTCCCAGTTTAATAGGCGAAGTTTATTCCAAGCAAAATCCTTCTTTTCAACATGGTGGAATTGCATGGCTGCATAATGGTCGCTGTACCCGCAGCGCGAACACTTCCCGCCTAAATACTCAATTGCCTTTTTCTTTCTTTCTATCCACCTGGTTTGGCAATAGTCGTTGAAGCAAGCTTTGCAAAGGGAATTTGTTCTTCCACTTTTGCCCTTTGAGTAAAATTCGCTTTCAGGTTTGATTTGCTGACACGAACTGCATTTTTTCATAAGACATGCCCCTATAGCTTAACGGATAAAGTAGCGGTCTTCTAAACCGTCGATCTAGGTTCGATTCCTAGTAGGGGCACAATTGTAACCCAAAGGCTTCAAGTTAAAATAAGCCTGAGCGTAAGAATTAGCAGGAGCAAGCCCATGCCTACAATTGTCCGTAGATCACTTCCCACAATTATTGAAACCCGCCGTGAAATTTTTCATGCCGTCAGTTGGCAGGTGAGTGCCAGTGGCTGGAACCCGCCAACTGATGTGTTTGAAACTGATGAAAACTTTATAGTGCGTGTAGAAGTTGCCGGGATGAAGGATGCTGATTTTGAGGTGGCGATCGAGAATCATGTATTGATGATCAGCGGAAATCGGTCTGAGCCAAATGAACGCCGCGCTTATCGTCAAATGGAAATCAGGTTTGGAAAATTTGAAATTGCAGTGGAAGTCCCGGTTCCTGTTGAGATCGAAAGATCGGTCGCTGAATATAAGGATGGTTTCTTAGTGGTTCAACTTCCAAAGGCAAGCCCAAAACATATCGAGGTGGAATAAACTTATGCCTGCATCCCGCTGGCACTCCAATATTAATGACCTTTTCCGATGGATCGGTGAAGAAGACAGCGAATTGATATCCATGATGATGTCTTCGATGTTTCCGCGTATGAATCAAAACGGAACATTTTCTTCCGACTCTGACTCTTCTGAGAAACCCAACCCCACAAAATATCCCGATGTACTACCCATTCTGCCGTTGCGCGGGGTGGTGGTGTATCCGCAAACCGCCGTACCGTTGACTGTAGGGCAGCCGCGCTCGATCCGTTTGGTGGATGAAGTGGTCGGTGGCGATAAACTCGTTGGATTGCTCGCCTCCAAAAACCCAGACCTTGAGACGCCGGGTCCTGCGGATCTTTATCAAGTCGGGACGATTGCCACAGTCCATCGTTTATTGCGCGCCCCTGACGGCACCATCCGGTTACTGGTGCAGGGCATGGAACGGTTTCGTGTGGTCGAGTTCGTTGGGGAAGAACCTTACCTCAAAGCGAAGATCGAACTTGCACCTGAACTAATCGAGCAGGGAGTTGAGATCGATGCACTCGCCCGCAACGCGCGCGACCAATTCCAACAGATCACACAAATGATCCCATCATTCCCAGAGGAGTTGGCAGGTTCCATCACTTCTGTGGAAGACCCGTTGCAGACTGCCTATACCATCGCGAATTTCCAGCGCATGGAATTAAAAGATTCGCAGGAAATTCTTACGCTTGATTCTGTTTCAGAAAAACTCAAGAAGTTGATTGGCTTACTTGTCCGTGAAGCGGAAGTGTTGCAGATCGGGCAGAAGATCCAAAATGAAGCGCGCGGCGAAATTGAAAAAGTACAGCGTGAATATTTCCTGCGCGAGCAGATGAAAGCCATTCAAAAGGAACTTGGGGATCAAGATGAACAGGCAGTGGAGACGGAAGAGTTCCGTCAAAAGATCGAAGATGCGAAAATGCCCGAGGAAGCCGCGAAGCAGGCTAAAAGGGAGTTGGAGCGCTTGTCCCATTTGCCTACAGCCGCCGCGGAGTATGGTGTCATTCGCACCTATCTCGATTGGCTGGTTTCGATCCCCTGGTCAAAAGGCACGGATGATAATTTGGATATCCGTCATGCGCGCAAGATTTTGGATAAGGACCATTTTGGTTTGGAGGATGTCAAGGAACGTATTCTTGAGTTTCTTGCCATTCGCAAACTGCGGCTCGATCGCAAGGACGATAAGAAAAAAGCTTCCGATGATTTGATCCGCCGTGAACGTGAAGGCGTGATCTTGTGTTTTGTGGGACCGCCTGGTGTGGGTAAAACTTCATTGGGACAATCCATTGCGCGTGCAATGGATCGTAAGTTCGTGCGTGCTTCTCTGGGTGGCGTGCGCGATGAAGCTGAAATTCGCGGTCATCGGCGCACATACATTGGCTCGATGCCCGGGCGTATTTTGCAGTCTCTGCGCCGGATCGAATCAAGAAATCCGGTTTTTATGCTCGATGAAATTGACAAGCTGACCAGCGACTTTCATGGTGACCCAGCCTCGGCGTTGCTAGAAGTACTTGACCCCGAACAGAACGCTGAGTTTCGCGATAATTATCTTGAAGTGGCTTACGATCTTTCGCAGGTTTTCTTTATCACTACTGCGAACACGTTGGAAACCATCCCCGGTCCTTTGTTGGATCGCATGGAATTGATTTTCCTTTCGGGCTATACCGAAAGTGAAAAGATCGCCATTGCGCGCGGTTATTTAATTCCGCGCCAGATTCGCGAGAACAGCCTGCGTGAAAAAGAAGTATCTTTTAATGACGATGCTTTGAAGAAGATCGTCCGCGAATATACGCGTGAAGCCGGTGTGCGCAATTTAGAGCGCAAGATCGGTGCAGTTTGCCGCAAAGTAGGCACGCGCATCGCAGAAGGCAAACTGAAAAGCGCAAAGATCACGCCCGATCTCGTGGAAGAATATTTAGATCGCCCGATCTTTTTGCCAACCGAAGAATTGAATCAGCGCATCTCAATCCCCGGTGTTGTGCCTGGGCTGGCGTGGACACCATATGGCGGCGATGTGTTATTTGTAGAAGCCACCAGTATGCCGGGTGGTAAAGGTTTTCAAGTGACCGGTTCGATCGGTAATGTGATGAACGAATCCGCACGTGCCGCCTTGTCTTTTGTGCGCTCACGTGCGGAAAAGCTTGGGCTCACGGATGAATTCTTCAGCAAGTCAGATATTCATCTGCACATCCCTTCTGGCGCACAGCCCAAAGACGGACCGTCTGCCGGTGTCACAATTGCCACGGCACTCGTCTCGCTGGCATCCGGGCGAAAGATGAAACCGTTGGTTGGTATGACAGGCGAGATCACGTTGCGTGGTCAAGTATTACGGATTGGCGGTGTGAAGGAAAAAGTTCTCGCTGGTCATCGGAATGGCCTGCGTACCATCATCCTCCCAAAGCGCAATGAACAGGATCTGGAAGATGTGCCAGAAGAAATCAAAAAAACCATGAAGTTCCAATTCGTGGATACGGTGGACGAAGCGCTTGACTTGGCGCTTGAACCAATTCGCAAACCTAAAAAGCCAAAGGCAACACCAAAGAAAAAATCTACACCACAGAAAGCTAAAGCCAATGCCAAAAATTCTGCTCGCCGAAGATGACCATACCATGGTGTCGCTGCTCAAAACCCTGCTCAAGATGGAAGGGTTTGAGGTTGTTGCTTTGGATGTAAATGCCGATGTTCCCGCCGCTGTTCAACAGGAAAACCCCGATGCACTTCTCATGGATGTGCATCTTGGAAAACAGAGCGGCATGGATATTGTCAAAGCTATTCGTGAAATTCCTGCCTTGGCGAATGTGCGCATTGTCATGACCTCCGGTTTGAATGTGAAAGAAGAATGTTTGCAACGCGGCGCAAATTTTTTCTTGATGAAGCCCTTCATGCCCGATGATCTGCTTAAGGTTTTGAAATAGTAGTGTATCGTGGATTCGCATTCCATTCACATCCGTGAATTTCGTTTTTCCGAAGATTATCAACAAGTCCATCAATTATGGGAAGCGATGGAGAAAGGCGTGCGCGTTGGGCGTTCTGATACGTTCGCAGAAGTTGAAAAGAAAATCGCACGCGACCCTGATCTCTTTCTTGTCGCCGCGAGCGCCGAAAAAATTATCGGTTCAGTGATCGGCGGTTTTGACGGACGACGTGGCTTGCTTTATCATCTGGCAGTCGCCAAAGAATTTCGCGGGCAGGGGATCGGCACGAGCTTGTTGAACGAAGTGGAATCCCGGCTTCGCGCCAAGGGCTGCCTAAAATGTTATTTGATGGTTACGCCTGAGAATGACGAAGCCGCACAATATTATGAGCATCATGGCTGGCATTTGATGGATTATGTCCGTCCGTATGGTAAAGACCTGCAATGACCATCCGATTTGGAATTTTGACTCTCTCTGACCGCTCCTCGCGTGGCGAACGTCCTGATTCATCTGGACCTGCGCTGGCGCGCCTCGTTCTCACCGAAAATTGGTCTATCGCCAAAGAAGCTTTACTCCCCGATAACGAATCGGCCATCCGTGTCATTCTCAGCGAGTGGGCGGACAGCGGCGAAGTGGATGTGATCCTCACTACAGGGGGCACGGGTTTCTCGCCCCGTGATGTCACACCCGAAGCGACGCGATCCGTCATCGAGCGTGAAGCCCCAGGTCTGGCTGAAGCGATGCGCGCTGCCAGCCTTAAGATAACACCGCATGCCATGTTATCAAGGATCGTGACCGGAATCCGCAAGCGGACTCTGATTATCAACCTGCCGGGCAGCCCGAAAGGGGCGGTGGAGAATTTGCAGGTGATTCTGCCGGTTTTAGCTCACGCTGTTCAGCTTTTACAGGAAGACCCTGCGTCTGAGGCGTCTCACTAGGCGATACTCTCTGGTATAATCCCGCCGCTTGAAATAATCTCACAAAAGGAAAGTGCAAGTATGATCGATGTAAACGAACTTCGCAAAGGTGTCACCTTCGAAATGGACGGCGGTCTCTATAAAGTGGTGGATTACAGCCACAATAAGACCGGCCGCGGCAATGCCAATATTCGTATCAAAGCTCGTAATCTTCAAACCGGTGCAAATATTGAGCGTACCTTTAACTCAGGCTTGTCGGTTCAAGATGTCCGCCTTGATTTCCACAATGTCTCTTATTTATATAACGATGGTGACTTCTACCATTTCATGGACAATGTCACCTTTGAGCAGCCGGCTATTAAAGCTGATGTGCTTGGCGAATCGGCTTTATACCTGAAAGAAGGTATGGAAGTAAAAATTACCTTTTACAATAACGCACCGCTTGATGTGGAATTCCCCTCATCGGTCGATTTGAAAGTCGTAGAAGCTGAAACAGCCATTCGCGGTGATACTGCCACCGGTGTAACCAAGAAGGTCAAAACTGAAACCGGGCTCGAAGTGTTTTGCCCCCAATTTGTGAAAGTTGGCGATACAATCCGTGTGAACACAGAAACGGGTGATTACGTCACACGTGTCTAAGTTGGCTTATTGGTATTGAACTTAATCGAGCGGGCAGCTGTGGTAATTAAACCAGCTGCTCGCTCGTCGTTTATGTAGCCCGTGCTAGAAGCGGGTAATTCCAACAAAACGAAAGACCTACTATAATTCAGTTATGAAAACTCCGGCTGGCACTGAGTGCCCTCATTTTTATGGCGATTATTTCCGTGGCAAGAACGTAGAAGAATGCCGCCTGCTCAAAGTGGCAGGTCAAAATTGGTCTCCTGATCTGTGTAAGACCTGCCCGGTCCCTGGTGTGGCGCGCGCGAATGCCTGTGAGCATCTGCGCTTGAATGCTTCTGTTGGCAGACCGATCACGGCTGTTTTTCAGCGCCGTGTACAGCTTTCGCCGTTTTGTGAAAAATCGAAGAAGCATGTAGCTGAACCGCATGTCGGCTGTGGGGAATGTCATGCCTTGCCATTTAAATTCGATATTAAATCCTGAATTGGAACGAGGGGTAATTCAATCTTTGGAAAGCTGAAGCGCTTATGTCTCTTACCTTGCTGTTTGACCTTGATGACACACTGCTTGACACCAACATGGATGCGTTTGTCCCTGCCTATTTTCAGGGATTGAGTAAACACGTGGGAGATCGTGTTTCACCTGAGATTATGTTGCGTGCTCTGGTGCATGGAATGAATCTGATGAATGAAAGCGAAGACCCCACACGTACTTTGCAGGAGGTCTTTGAAGCAGACTTTTATCCGATGCTGGGCATTCCCAAATCAGAGCTGTGGGATGCACTTGAAGATTTTTACGATAATGTGTTCCCATCGATTGGAATGCATACCTGGCAACGGCCGGACGCAGTTCCCTTGATCGAGTGGGCATTCTCGTGCGGGTATCGAGTTGTGATCGCAACGGATCCGTTGTTTCCGCGCAAGGCTACCTATCATCGATTGCGTTGGGCTGGATTTGATCCTGAGCGGTTTGAGTTGGTGTCGACATTTGAGAATTTCCATTTTACAAAGACACATCCTGCTTATTATGCAGAGGTGTTGGGGCAACTTGGTTGGACTGATGGTCCTGTGCTGATGGTGGGAAATGATGTGCAACGAGATCTGGTTTCCGCGCATCAGCTTGGGTTGAAGACTTATTTCATCGATGGCGAAGCAAGTTCAAGTCCGGGGTTTGAGGCGGGTAGAGGCCGTTTGGGAGATTTGCGTCCGTGGCTTGAGTCCATTGATATTTCCACATTCGTACCTTCGTATACGTCCCGCGAAGCGATCATGGCGATCATGGTATCTGCTCCGGCAGTGTTACAGAGTCTTTCATCCAATTTGTCCGCCGAAAATTGGCGGCATGAACCGACGCGTGATGACTGGGCGATGAATGAGATCGTTTGTCATTTGCGCGATACGGAAAAAGAGGTTCATGCCTTGCAATTGGATTTGATGCTTGAACGCCAGGATGCTTTTATCCCGCGCCCCGATACCGGGGTATGGGCGAGTGAACGTGAGTATTTAAATGTTGATGGCGCTCTGGCGTTGGCAGAGTTTGCCGCTGCGCGGCTTGTGAATTTTGATAAACTGAGAAGGCTGGATGATGAGATCTGGGAGCGCAAGGCGCGACATGCGATATTTGGACCGACAAATTTTCTTGAAGTGATGGGATTTGTCGCCAATCATGATCAAATGCATATCCAGCAGGCGTGGAAAACATTGCAGAATCTGTGATATTTTTACGGCGGTTGCGGCGTGTCTAAATTAGGCACGCCGTGTTATATAGCTAGAATTCGGGGCTCCGCCCCTTGTTTAAGGAGATTTATTTATGAGCAGACGTGTAGTAGTGACAGGGATGGGGTGTATTAGCCCTGTAGGAAATACTGTGAAGGAGACGTGGGATGCCTTGCTGGCCGGTAAATCTGGCGCGGGTATGATCACGGTATTTGACGCCAGCAAGCATAAAACGCGCATTGCAGCGGAAGTAAAAGGTTTCGATGCCGTGGCTGCGTTCGGGGTGCGTGAGGCGCGCAAGATGGATCGCTTTACGCAATTTGCCACGGTCGCCACGCTTGAAGCGCTTGAGCAATCTGGCTTGAAGATCGATGATACGAATCGGGACCGGATCGGAATTGTGATCGGCACGGGTATCGGCGGAATTGGGACCATCATGGAACAAGCCGAAGTGATGCGTGAGCGCGGCGTGGATCGCGTGAGTCCGTTTTTGATCCCGATGATGATCGCGGATAGCGCGGCTGGCATGCTTGCCATCCGTGTGGGGGCACGTGGTCCGAACATGGCGATTGCGACAGCGTGCGCATCGGGTAACAATGCGATCGGTGATGCGATGGAAACAATCCGGCGTGGCTCTGCGGATGCGATGATCGCCGGCGGTTCGGAAGGTGCGCTTGTACCGCTTGCGATGGCTGGGATGAATGTGATGGGTGCGCTCTCCACGCGCAATGATGACCCGTTGAAAGCTTCGCGCCCATTCGATAAAAACCGTGACGGCTTCTTGATGGGTGAAGGCGCTGGAATTTTGGTGATTGAAGAATTGGAATTTGCAAAAGCGCGCGGCGCAAATATTCTGTGCGAACTGACGGGGTATGGTACCACCGACGATGCGCACCATATTTCTGCTCCAGCTGAAAATGGTGCAGGCGCGGCAATGTCCATGAAGTTGGCTTTGGAAAATGCCAATCTGACTGTCAATGATATCGGATACATTAACGCTCATGGAACCTCCACGCCGTTGAATGATAAGAGCGAAACCGCAGCGATCAAAACCGTGTTTGGCGAGCAGGCTTACAAGATTCCCGTATCGTCCACCAAATCTATGACCGGGCATTTGCTCGGCGCTTCGGGCGCAGTGGAAGCTGTGTTCAGCGCTATGGCAATCCGCGATGGGATTATCCCCCCGACCATTAATTATGAAACACCAGACCCAGTGTGTGACCTGGATTATGTTCCCAACCAGCCGCGCAAAGTTTCGCCAAAACATGTGATGTCGAATTCGTTTGGATTCGGCGGGCACAACGCGACATTGGTCATTAGCCGTTTTGAATAACCAGCATACATGCAGCGCGTTGAATTTTCTGTTTCAACTCGATGATGGAATTTAGGAGTACGTTATGCCATATGCACATATAACGGGCTGGGGGATGGCAGTGCCTGAGTCTATTATGACCAATGATGATCTATCGAAGATCGTGGATACGAACGATGCCTGGATCCGTGAACGCACTGGAATTGGTGAACGTCGGATTGCGAAGCCGGATGAATTTCCGTCCACGCTGGGCGTGGAGGCTTCGATCAAAGCACTTAAGATCGCGAACCTCCGCCCAACTGACCTGGATTTGATCATTTGTACTTCATCTTCGCCTGAATATATTTTTCCGGCAACAGCTTGTCTCATTCAAGATCAGCTTGGTGCCACAAAGGCAGGCGCATTCGATCTGCTCGCCGCATGTACCGGGTTTATTTTTTCCTTGAACATGGCTGCGCAGGCGATCCGAAGTGGGTCTATTAAGAGCGCCCTAGTGGTGGGCACCGAGACCCTTTCTAGGTTTGTAGATTGGAAGGATCGTGGCACTTGTATTTTGTTTGGCGATGGTGCTGGCGCTTTTGTTTTGCAGGCAAGCGATCGACCCGGAGGGGTTCTTTCTGCTGTAATGCATTCGGATGGTTCGGGCGGCGATTCGCTTTCCCTCCCGGCTGGCGGAAGTCGCTATCCGGCTACCGAGGCGACCGTCCATGAAGGCAAGCATTACATCAAAATGGATGGCAAGGCGGTCTTTCGATTTGCCACACGTGTCATGGCATCTGCAACCCAGGAGGTGATGGACGCGGCGGGATTAACTGTCGAGCAGGTGCGCTGGATCGTGCCGCATCAAGCCAACATCCGCATCATTGAAGCGGCGGCGCGTGGACTCAAACTACCGATGGATCGCTTTGTCGTGAATCTCGATAAATACGGAAACACTTCCACAGCCTCCATTCCGATCGCCATGGTGGAAGCGCTTGAAAAAGGACAAATTAAACAAGGCGATAAATTGGTGATGGTGGGTTTTGGTGGTGGTCTGACCTGGGGTGCGCTCGCTGCTGAGTGGACGGGTCCGCTGCCGAGCAAAGGTAATGTACACCCAGAGCAGTATCGCGTATTTGGTCGTCTCCGCTCTTATGTGCGCCGTGCCATCCGCTTTATCGAAGGTCTGTTGTATCGCCGCGAACTATAATGGAGGATTAATCCTGATTGTGGTAGGATAAGGATGAAATCTAATCAAGGAGTATCTTATGGGATTACCGCGTGGCGCTGAATGGATCATCATACTTGTCATCATTGTGCTGTTGTTTGGTCCAGGACGTATCGGCAAACTTTCTGGTGAGATCGGCAAAAGCATCAAGGCTTTTCGTGACGGCTTGAGCGGCGAAAAGAAGGAAGATGACCAATCCACAGATACAAAAGGCGACATAGAACCGAAATAAAAATAAAAGGCTCTCGTGAAACGAGAGCCTTTTATTTTTATTTTACCTGATGAAACGCGAGACTGCGTAGCGGCTCGCGTTTCTTTCAACCGCTTCCTGGGTAAGAGTGACATAAATATCGCCTTACAAATGACCAAGTTGTTGTGCAATTAATATCTGATCAAATTAATAAATGAATTCTCTGACCGTCTTTTCCTTCATCATAATTTCAACCAACTTTTCATGGTTCTTCGATGAACCGATTACACGCCAGGTACCGACGATGGTGCTCTCGGTTTTGGTTTGATGGTGATCAAGGATTTTCAACGCACAGTCTTCGAAAGCCTGATTGATGTTTTCAAAACTCTTTACGTTCCCTGAGCTGATTACGATCTTGTATGAACGCGACTCGCGAATGCGGTCGATCCATCTTTCAAGGCGGGGAAATAATAGCAACACGATCAGTACAACCGCTGTAGAAGCAGTCACAAATCTCAACTCGCCTGCACCAATGTCCATGCCCAGCGCGGCAGAAAGCCAGATCGTTGCGGCGGTTGTCAAACCACCGATGCGCCCATGTTCGCGTACGATCGCACCAGCACCCAAAAAACCAATGCCCGTCACGATATTGGCAGCCACACGCGTACGTGTGAAGCCGGGGTCCATGCTCATGGAAAAAATCGTGAACAACGTCGAACCCACAGTGATCAGGATAATGGTGCGAAATCCCGCAGCTTTATCCTGATACTCGCGTTCCGCGCCGACCAAGCCACCCATCACAACCGCCATCCCCAATTTGATCATGTTCTCAACGAATAAAGTATCCATATATTAATTTTACAATAATTCCCGCAATTCAGAAATTGCAGTTACAGGATTTTTACATACGAAACCCTCGCACACATACACCGTTGGCTTTCCATTTTTTAGCGGACGATCTGCTAATAAAGCGGGCGCGCCACTGGGTGGAGGATAGGTGGATGCGGCAACAATGAGATTTGGTCTATATGTGGATCGGACGACTCGAATCAATTCTGACGCCTCTTCGCCGAAGGCATCCGCTTCAACCATCACTGCAACCTGCTTCGTTTTTCCCAAAGCAAAATCTGCGGCTGAGAGCCACCTGCCGAACGCAGTAGGATAACGCACAGACATTCCCACAATTAATCCCAAAGCTTTCTCTGCCAGATCGCGATATTTGCCTTCATCGGTGAATGCTGCAAGTTTTAGCAAAGCTTCGCATGCCACGGCATTGCCTGATGGGGTAGCGTTATCCTGCACATCTTTCGGGCGGAGCAATAAGACTTCGCCGTCTTTTGCTGTGTCGAAAAATCCGCCTTGGGGATCTTCAAATAATTCGATCATTTCATCCGCAAGTTCTTTTGCGGATGCGAACCACTTGTTGTTGAAATCGGTTTGATAGAGTTCGAGTAAGCCCAGGATTAAGGCGGCATAATCTTCAAGAAAAACTTCACTGGTTGTTTTATTGTCGCGCCAACTGTGCTTGAGTTTTCCGTTTGATCGTAAGTTGCCCAATAGAAATTCCGCGTTACGCGTAGCCAGTTCATAGTATTTACTCTGGAGTTGACCAGCTTGCTGGTTGGAATGCGGGAGCAAGCTCCCTGACTCCAGAGAAAGTACACGCGCCGCTTCTGCTATTGTCGCAAGCATCAGCCCATTCCATGAAGTAAGTACTTTATCGTCGGTGCCAGGACGGATGCGGGAGGATCGTACAGATAAAAATTTGGAGTGGCAATCGGTCAATTTGGCTGAAACAGTTTCCGGCTGTAGTTTGTAGCGGGCGGCGAGAGATGCGTCATCCAATGCACGTTGCAGAATGGTGTGTCCCTCAAAGTTGCCTTTGGCGGTGACTCCATAAGCTGCTTCGAAAAAATCTGAATCGGCTTTGAGTGTCGTACGAATCTCATCGAGAGTCCACACATAGAATTTGCCCTCTTCGCCTTCAGAGTCAGCATCGAGGCTGGAATAGAAACCGCCCTTGGGATGCGTCATTTCGCGGGCGATGAAATCGAGCGTTTCGGTGACGATTTGTTTGAAGAAGGAATCGCCTGTGATCTGCCATGCATGGAGATAAGCGCGCGCGAGTTGGGCGTTGTCGTAAAGCATTTTCTCAAAATGAGGTGTTCTCCAGAAGTTATCCACGCTGTAGCGCGAGAAGCCACCGCCGACCACATCGTACATGCCGCCGCGCGCCATGGTTTTGAGGGCGTGAAGAGCGGGCTTGAGGGCTTCTTCGTCCTGAGCGGAGGAATGAGCGTTTGTCGCAATATCTGCAGTTGAAGGACGGTGTTGCACTTCGGCTACGTTTAGTGAGTATCGACGAAGTAAAAACTCAATCGTCATCGGTTGCGGAAATTTAGGCGCGGAACCCCAGCCGCCATTGTCCCAATCATATGAGTCAATCAGTGATTTTACGGCCACACTAAGATGCGCCTGTGTGAACCCTGAATCAGCTTGGACATTTACACTCAAGGCTTGCTGTAAATGCATCGAAACTTCATCCCCTACGCGGGTGGCTTCATCTGGTTGCTTCTGCCATGTGTTGGCGATACCAGCGAGTACATCTCTGAAGGATGGCATGTTGTAACGCGGTACAGGCGGGAAGTACGTGCCGGCATAAAACGGCTTGAGATCAGGCGTGAGAAACACGGACATGGGCCAGCCGCCTGAGCCGGTCATTGCGACGGTGGCTTGCATATAAATCGCATCGAGGTCTGGGCGTTCTTCGCGGTCCACTTTGATATTGATGTAGTGCTCGTTCATGAACGCAGCGACTTCTTCATCTTCGAATGACTCGTGCGCCATGACGTGGCACCAGTGACATGCGGCGTAACCTATGGACAAGAAGATCGGCTTGTTCTCTGTGCGCGCTTTGGATAAAGCATCCTCGCCCCATAAGTGCCAGTCTACAGGGTTATGTGCGTGTTGGAGAAGATAGGGTGATGTGGATGTGGAGAGTTTGTTCATGATTACCTGTAATGGATGACTTTGTTTGATTATAGCGTAAGGCTGAATGACTAAGTGATATTAGAAGGCTGAAGCGATAAGATCAAAGGGGATATAATGATTTGCAACATCCCGCTTCAAAAAACACAATTTATTCTCTCAAAAGGATCTCTATGTCGTCGAATATGCAGGTATCGAAACGCACACTTGGAAAAACAGGTGTTGAAGTCACGCCCATTGGTTTGGGTATGATGGAATTTGCTGGCGGGGGTGGGTTGATGGGATTTGTATTTCCCATTATCGAGCAGAAAATAAAAAATGCTACAGTGCAAGCTGGTTTGGATGGTGGGATCAATTGGTTCGACACCGCTGAGCTATATGGGGCAGGTGTATCAGAAACATCTCTTGCTACAGCACTGAAGACTGCTGGTAAAAAAGATGACGATGTGGTTGTGGCGACAAAATGGTGGCCGCTTTTTCGGACTGCACGTAACATACCCAAAACCATTGACGATCGCCTGCGTTTCCTGGGTGGCTACAGTATTGGTAACTATATGGTGCATCAACCATTCAGCTTTTCTTCGCCCGAAGCCGAAATGGAAGCAATGGCGAAGCTTGTGGAAGCTGGGAAGATCCGCTCGGTGGGTGTCAGTAACTTTAGCCCTGAACGGATGCGGCGGGCACATCGCCAATTGCAGAAGCATGGATTACCGCTCGCAGTCAATCAGGTTCGTTATAGTTTGCTGGATCGTAGGATTGAAAGGAACGGTATTTTGGAAACTGCGAAGGAACTGGGTGTGACGATCATTGCCTATACTCCGCTGGAGTCAGGTTTGTTGACAGGTAAATATCATAAGAACCCGGAACTGCTGGAAAAGAAATCCTCTTTTTACCGAGTGAGGCTGCGTCGTGGCATTGAGAAGAGTCGGGCACTGGTGTTGGTGTTGGAAGAAATCGCCGAGAAGTACAAAGTCACTGCAGCCCAGGTCGCCTTGAATTGGGTGATCAATTCACAGGGCGATAGTGTCGTGACCATTCCCGGCGTAACCAATGTGAGTCAGGCAGTCGAAAGTGCTAGTGCGATGAATTTCAAATTATCGGATGATGAGATCGCGCGGCTTAGTAAGCTCTCATAGCTTACCTATCATCTCTTGATTTCTCAACTTGCTTACACAAAACGCCCTGAAGGTTTTTAGTAAACCCTCAGGACGTTTCGTAATATCAATTTGCTTATCTAAATCGTCAATCCCTTAAACTGACTCATATACAGTTTGTGGAAGAAGCCCTTTGCATCCAGTAATTGCTGATGTGTGCCTTGCTCGATGATCTCACCGTTGTTGATGACGATCACATTATCCGCATCACGGATCGTAGAGAGGCGATGGGCGATAACGAAACTGGTGCGACCTTCCATCAGGCGTAAGAGCGATTTTTGGATGCGGGCTTCGGTGCGGGTGTCCACGCTGGAAGTGGCTTCGTCGAGGATGAGGATGCTGGGGTCCGAGAGAATGGCGCGGGCAATGGACATGAGCTGACGCTGTCCCTGGCTGAGATTACTGGCACGTTCTGAAAGTTTGGTCTGATAACCTTGTGGCATTTGTTGGATGAAATGATCGGCATCTGCGAGTTTGGCTGCTTCGATGCACTCTTCGTCGGTGGCATCGAGGCGTCCATAGCGGACGTTTTCCATGACGGTATCTGCAAACAAGAAAGTATCCTGCAAGACGATGCCCAGTTTTTTCCGCAGGTCGTCTTTTGAAATATTACGGATGTCGTGTCCGTCAATGGTGATGCTTCCAGCATTGATTTCGTAGAAACGAGTCAATAAGTTGATGATGGTGGTCTTACCCGCGCCAGTGGGGCCGACGAGCGCGATGGTTTGTCCCGCTTTGGCTGCAAGAGTCATGTTCTTGATGATGGGCTGATCGGGGGCATAGCCGAAAGAGACGTCAGTGAAGTGGACCTCTCCTTTGACGGGAACAGGCAAAAGGGAGTCTGAAGCGTTGTCCACTTCCGCAGTAGTATCAATGATCTCGAAGACCCTTTCCGCACCAGCAAGCGCGGCTTGAATCGAATTATACATATTCGCGAGTTGACGCAACGGCTGAATAAAGTTCTGAGCGTAGGCGATGAAAGTCGCGATCATGCCAACCGTTACAAGATCCTGCAGAGCGAGATATCCGCCCAGACCCACGAGCACGATGACAAACAGATTACCCAGCACGTTGGTAAGTGGCATGAGCATGAGGGCATAGGTGTTGGCGTAGATGCCCGCCTTGTAGACTTTTTGATTGCTGGCGAGGAAGCGCTCAATGGCAACGTCACTGCGGCGGAAGGCTTTGACCACGCGCTGACCGCTGATGGATTCTTCCATCACGCTGTTGATCTCGCCGAGTTCCTTTTGCAGATCGCGGAAACCTTTGCGGGTGTAGCGCGCGATGAATTGCGTAAACCAAAACATGATTGGCACCACGAGCAGTGCCGCGATCGCCAGCCACGGATTGAGGATGAACATGGCGACGACAATTCCGACGAGCGAGAGCACGCTCGCCACCAGCGATACCACATTTTGCGAAACGGCTTGATTGATGGCATCAATATCGTTGGTGAGACGGCTCATTAATTCGCCGGCGGTGCGATGATCGAAGAAGGCGATGGAAAGTTTTTGTAAATGTCCGAAGAGATCGCGCCGGAGTTGACGCAAGGCGTCTTGCGAAATGCGCGCCATGATCCAACTGGAGGCGGCTTGAAAGGCGTTATCGAGGAGATAGGTGGTCAGGAGTAGGAGTGCTAGTTGCGGCAGTCCATTGATCTGTTTGGTGGAAATAAATTTATCGATTGCATAGCCGATCAGGTAAGGTTCCAGCAAGCCGAGAGAAATGTAGATCAGCACAAAGAACAGAACCAATATAAGCAAAGCTTTATAAGGACTGAGATACATAGCCAGCCGTGTTAAAGCACGGCGTGTGTCTTTTGCCTTTTCGATCTTGCCGGGTTGCATGGGACCGCGTCCCAACGCGGCGCGGATATTGGATGTTGTAGGACGGCTTGAAGATGGAGTGCTCATTCTGCCTCCAGCTTCACGCCATCGCCGAGTTGCGAAGCGTAAATTTCTTGATAGATGGGACTGGACTGCATCAACTCAGTGTGTGTGCCTTGCGCCGCAACTTGTCCCTGATCGATCACCACGATCTTATCAGCATGCAGCACCGTGCTGATACGTTGTGCCACGACAAAACTCGTACTGCCCTGCAGCCAGTCTTTCATCGCATCCTGAATTTTCGTTTCAGTCTCCACATCCACGGAGCTGGTGCTGTCGTCGAGGATCAAAACTGCAGGACGCATGATCAGCGCCCGGGCAATTGCGAGACGTTGTTTTTGTCCGCCTGAAAGATTCACGCCGCGCTCTTCCACACGCGTATCGTAGCCCTGTGGCAGGTTCATGATGAAATCGTGCGCCTGCGTCGCCTTCGCCGCGGCAATCACTTCCTCTTCGCTCGCCTCCGGTCGCCCATAGCGGATGTTGTCGCGCACCGTGCCCGAAAACAGCACCGTCTCCTGCGGCACCACGCCCACCTGCATAAGCAGGTCGCTTTGCTTCACGTCGCGGATGTCCACGCCGTTCCATGTGACCCTGCCTGATGCCACATCGTAAAAGCGCGAGACGAGATTGACGATGGATGATTTGCCCGCGCCGGTTGCGCCCAGGATGGCAACGGTCTGACCCGGCTCTGCGACAACATCCACGCCGCTCAAAACAAGCTCGTTGTTGGTCTCGTTGAAATGAAAGTTCACATCCTCGAAGCTGATCCGCTGTGCGCGCCCCTCGGGCAGACTCAGCGGATTGGGCTTATCCTGCACTTCAGGTTTTGTATCCAACACTTCGTTGATGCGTTCCGCCGAGGCGGTTGCCGCCGCAACGACATTTGCCAACATCACCATGATCCCCAGTGGACCCATTGTGGTATGCAAATAATTGATGAATGCCACGATCTGCCCAATGGACACGCCTCCCTTTGCGGATTGAATCCCGCCAGCCCAGATCACGATCACCATGCCGATATTGACCAAGAGGCTCATGGCAGGTGAAAGAGTTGCCATGAAGCGCATCACGCTGATGTTGTGATCGGTGTAATCCTGATTGGCAACGCCAAACCGTTCGCTCTCGTGATCATCGCGCACGAACGCTTTGACCAGCCGAACGCCCGCGATATTTTCCTGCAAGACTATGTTGAGTCGGTCCAGCTTCTTCTGAATGGTGAGAAATAAGGGTCCCATACGCGAGACGAAAAAGATAATGACCACGGTGGTTGCCAGCAAAACCGGCAAGACCATTAATGCCAGTCGGCTGTCGGTGACGAACATCAAAATGAGACTGCCAATCATCAACAGTGGCGCGCGCGTGCCGATCCGCAGCGAGACTTGTACCATGCGCTGAAAGGCAGTCGTATCACTCGAAAGACGCACCATTAATTGTCCCGTGTTGAGATGATCAAGATTCCCAAAGGAGAATGACTGGATCTTGAGAAAGAGGGCTTCACGCAGGTCGCGCGCCACACTCTCGCCGACTTGAATTGAAAACAGGTTGTTCGCCAGCGCGAACAACGTTTGTAACACCGAAATGACCAGCATGAGGATGGTGGTCGTGATGACAATGTTCATGTCGTTGCCGTTGATGCCCTGGTCAATGATGCGTTGGATCAGACGTGGGAGGGCGAGGTCCATCAATACGACTGTGACCAAAAAGAACAGCGAGACGAGGCTCCGCCGCCAATAAGGTTTTACAAAATGTAGAAGTTTTTTGATATGGATCATAAATATCCCTGATGGGTTAATGTAATTGCTGTACCTCGGGGGTCTTGAATAATACCCACCGTGAAAGCACCAAAGAACAAAAGGCAAAGAGAGTCATGGCAATTCCCAGCCCTATCTTTTCACCGAGAAATCCGATGAATAGATTTCCAAATGGAGAGAAGCCAAAGAAAGTTAGGGTGTAAAGTCCCATAACCCGTCCACGGAAGTCATCTTCCACGCGGGTTTGCAACAGGGTATTGATGGTGGTGAACTGCGTCATAAAACCGAGACCTAATCCGTACGCCAACACGAGTGACAGTGGATAAAAAGACGTAAAGGAGAAAGCAATGAGTGTCAATGGAAAGGCGATATTTGTTATCACCAATAATATTCCGCGCCGTATATGACTTGCACGTTGTGCCAGCAGGAATGCGCCCGTGACTGCCCCCAAGCCAGTGGCGGCATTTACCCAGCCATAGGCTATTGCACCTCGATGAAGTACATTTTCTACAAACGCTGGCAGGATCGTGGCATAAGAAACACCAAAAATGCTAAAAACCAACGACAACAATATCAGACCTTTGATCTCGCGATTGCCTGCCGCATATTTCACGCCGCCGACCAGTTGTTGCCAGGGTGAATTTGTATGCTCGATTTTTCGAGGTGCAGGCAATTTCATAAGCCATAATCCAAGGAGCACGGCCAGAAACGAGATCCCGTTGAGCGTAAAGCACCAGGCTGCGCCAACCACCGCAAGCACGAGTCCAGCCACGGCTGGTCCAAGGACGCGTGCGCTGTTGAACATCATTGAGGTCAAGGCAATGGCATTGGGGAGATCCTGCTTTCCGACCATTTCTGGAACAAATGCCTGGCGCGCGGGGGCATCAAAAGCGTTGACCACGCCTAACAGGGCAGCCAGCACGATCACATGCCATTCCTGGATGACCTTGGTGAATGTCAATGCCGCCATGATAAAAGCCAGGAGCATCGCGCCCGATTGGGTCATCATCAGTAACTTGCGGCGGGACATGCGATCCACGATCACGCCGGCCCATGGTGATATCAACAAAACCGGGATGGCTGAGGCGAAGGCGACCAACCCCAACGTCAATTCTGAGTGACCGATCTGGTACACCACCCAGCCTTGTGCAATGATCTGCATCCAGGTGCCGATATTGGAAATTAACTGCCCGCCGAAATAGAGTTGAAAATTACGATGCCGCATTGCCGCAAAAGTTGTGTTGTTGTTTTCATGCGGTGGCATGCTTGCTTGAATTGACTCGTCAGGTTCATTGACCTGAGCAAGAGTGGAACTTTTCATGCGTTCAGTACTCCTAAAATTCTTATTTGCCCTGATTGACAAAGATTGGACGCAAAAGCTGCATGGCTTGCGAAATTGTTTCCAGATCGTTATCGGAAAGATGTTTTATTTTTTGCGCCAGGCTGTCCTGCGCGCTTGCGCGGGCTGAATCAACAATGGCAGTGCCAGTTTGCGTCAATACCAAGGTGAGCTTTCGTCGGTCTGCAGTTGATTCTTTTCTGGTGATCAATTTTTGTTTTACCAAACCATCCACTAATTTGGAAACAGATGGCAATGTGAGCCCAAGATGTTCTGTCAGATGGGATAATGATGAATCAGGATGGACTTGAATGAAACGCATGGCGCGGAATTGAGGTATCGAAATATCCGAACCACGCCCGTGGCGCATTTCCACGCGGATGGTTTGTAGAATCTGTGGGGTGGTGTCCATTAATGCATGGACACAGGTATCGAGCAGCTTTGCCATAATTAGTTAGCCTTTCTAATAATTAGAAGGTGACATTATATCTTAATCCCCCTGTGATTGTGAGGCGGAATGGCAACGCCTCTATTTATTTTTCTCTTTAGTCGTTATTTATCAAAACAATTCTCTGCCACTTCTTTGTCGAATTGACGAGAAATATCTTCGAGCAAATTTTCAACTCTTCCACTTGAATGATTCTCTCCTTCACTTGACTCATCTCCAGCAAAGTTAAATAGCACGCGAAATATGCATGACATGGTCTCCCCCAAGTGGCGGATACAAACACTCCCCAGGCGATGGATGCTGCTGGGGAGTGTTTGTCATAAGATTAAGCTATAGTGTCTATTTGCGCGTCCGGTGCGCCTGACTATTATTGGTACAAGAACAGTATCACAAAAATCGAGAGGATTAACCATGTTTGACCTTATTCTTGTCCCATTGGACGGCTCGCAACTGGCCGAGTGTGTTCTACCCCATACTCTTGCTGTCGCTCACGCTTTTGATGCAGAAACTACACTGCTGCGCATTTTGGAAAAGAACCAGGCGGGCGTATCTGCACAATTCTTTGATTTACTTAACTGGCAAATCAATAAAACAAAAGCATTGCTCTATCTGGAAACAATCCAGGCGCAGTTTCAAGCATCTGGGCTTCAGGCAGAAACGATGGTACTGGAAGGGTTGGTGGCAGAGGGGATTACGGAGTACGCCCAAAATCAAGGGATGAAATTAATTATTTTGAGCAGCCACGGACGTCACGGCCTCACGCAATGGGGCATCAGTAGTATTACGCAAAAAATCATCTTGAGCGCACAGACCTCACTGCTTATCATTCGGGCGGACCAGCGATATACCCAGGCCGGTGAATCATCAGAAAACTCGATATATCAGCGCATTCTAGTACCGTTGGATGGTTCGCAACGGGCCGAAAATGTTTTACCGATCATCACACAATTATCGCATTTTCATAAATCCCAAATTCATCTCGTACAAGTGGTGCAAACACCAGAAATGGCGCGCCAATTGCCCCCGGCACGTGAAGATATTGATCTATCCACCCAGGTTGTAGCACGGAATCGAGAAGAAGCCGGCCATTATCTCGAACAGCTAAAGTCGCGTTCGTATCCGGAAGGCATCACTGTCCAAACTCATCTTATTACAAGTGACAATGCAGCAGTGGCGCTACACCAATTAGAGGAACAGGAACATATCGATATGGTCACATTGAGTGCGCATGGCTATTCCGGGAATCATCAATGGCCATATGGCAGCATGGTCAACAATTTCATTATGTATGGCAAAGCCCACCTCTTGATCGTACAAGATCTGCCTGCCAAACAAGAGTCAACACACCTTGAGTTTTCATCAAGAGAACGCGCAGAACATTAACCTATGCAGACATCCCCACCGGCTATTCTTTCTGAACCAGTCAATCAAGATGCGGACAGTCGGCTGAGAGAATTTGCTCACAACTTAGCGACATCGCACATAGTCGAAATATCCAGCTCACAAAAAAACGACCTGTTGGAACACCTGAAAAACTGGGAACAGGCTTTGCGTAATGCCAACACGATCTTCAAAGCCGTACCAGCAAAAGATGTAGCAGTTTCTCGTGCAGGCGAATGGATGCTGGATAATTTTTACATTGTCAAACAAGCCTTTCGTCAAATTGAAGAGGATCTGCCAGCCAGTTTTCTCAACCAGTTACCCAAACTGGCCGGGACACAACTGCATGGGCACTCACGCATTTTTGCACTGGCCTGGGAATGGCTGGGGTACAGCCAAAGCCAGATCGACCTGATGCAAGTCACTGCTTTTGTGCAAGATTATCAACAAGTTTCACCCCTGAAGATCGGGGAACTTTGGGCGTTGCCGATCATGCTCCGCATCGGGATCTTGGAGCGGCTCGTGTACGCTGTTGCCGAATTAACCGGAATGGATATGCCCAAAGGCTTGAGCGAAATTCCGGATCAGTTCGCTTCCACGGCACCGGCACCTGAGACCATTGTTGCCAGCTGTTTTCTCAGCCTGCGCTTGCTCTCCGCCACAGACTGGAAAGATTTCTTTGAACAGACCAGCCAGGTGGAACAGATTTTGCGCGACGATCCCGCGCAGATCTATGCGGGTATGGATTTCGACACACGCAATATTTATCGCAGTGTCATCGAGGAACTTGCGCGCCATTCAGATTTCACTGAAGAACAAGTGGCACTTGCCACAGTTGAATTCGCGCGCAACGCAGACGGCAATGCTCTCAGGCGCCAAGTGCACGTTGGTTTCTATCTAATTGATGCGGGGCGCGCGACGCTCGAAGCCAGCCTGCGCTACAAGCCTGGATTAACTCTCCGCGTCCGCCGCGCACTGCTCGCCTCACCTACCACTACATATTTGGGAAGTATCGCCATCCTGACCGTGCTGTTTATTTTGGGATTGCTAACCTACACAATGCTCTCGGGCGGCACATCTGCTCAATTCATCATCGTCAGCGTGTTTGGTTCTGGATTGGCTTTGGAAGCTGCCATTACACTCGTCCACTGGAATGTGACCCATCGCATTAAGCCTCAAAGCCTGCCGCGTATGGATTTTTCGGCAGGCATTCCTATGGGCAACCGCACCATGGTGGTTGTCCCAACTTTGCTGGAAAGCGCTGAAGAGCTTCATCATCTTTTGCAAGAGTTGGAACTCTATTACTTATCCAACCCGGATCCACAATTGACTTATGCCTTGCTGACTGATTTTGGCGACGCTACGGCAGAGGATATGCCAGAAGATGAAGAACTGCTCGCGCTGGCGAGTCTGGGTGTTGAAAATCTAAATCAAAAGTACATGCAAACCGCGCCTTTTTATTTATTCCACCGTCGTCGCCAGTGGAACCCATCTGAAGGAGTTTGGATGGGTTGGGAACGCAAGCGCGGCAAGCTGGCGGACTTCAATCGCTTACTGCTCAACCTTGGTGAAACACCCTATACAACCCAGATTGGTGATGTAAGTATTCTGGCTGATATCAAATATGTGATCACACTGGATGCAGATACATCCCTGCCGCAGGGTAGTGCCAATCGGCTGATCGCCACACTGGCACACCCGCTTAATCATGCTGAATTTTCATCAGACGGAAATTCGGTTGTCGCTGGTTATACCGTGTTGCAGCCGCGCGTGTCGATCAAGCCAACCAGTGCAAACCGTTCGCTCTTTTCACAGATCTTTACGGGGAACGCAGGCTTCGATCTGTACTCCTTTGCGGTGTCTGATGTCTATCAGGATCTATTTGGTGAAGGCAGTTATGTTGGTAAGGGGATTTATGATGTAGCGGCTTTCGAGCGCAGTCTGGCAGGTCAGGTACGCCAGAATACGCTACTCAGCCACGATCTGTTTGAAGGGATCTATGGACGCGCAGCACTGGTCACGGATATCGTTCTATACGAGGAATATCCATCGCGCTATCTGGTCTACGCCCGCCGCCTGAGCCGTTGGATTCGCGGCGATTGGCAGCTACTACCCTGGTTATTCCCCGTTGTTAACACCCAAAACGGGTTGGCTCGCAACCGCTTGTCCAAGATCGATCTCTGGAAAATTTTCGACAACATACGGCGTAGTCTTCTGCCGCCTACATTGCTGGCGCTGCTCATTGCAGGTTGGCTGTTCCTGCCTGGCTCCCCCTTGCTCTGGACTGTGTTGGTGCTGTTGCCTTCTGTCCTGCCAATTGCAGGCCAAACTGTTCAGTATATAACGCACAATTTCGGACGATTGACACTCAAACAACTTTTCAAGCCAACCTGGCTGCCACTTATACGTTGGGCGCTCAGTATCATCTTCCTACCCTACGAAGCCTTGCTGGCACTGAGCGCAATTGGGCTAACGATCGCCCGCCTGTTGATCGTGCGCAAGAACATGTTGCAGTGGAGAACTGCGGCATATCTTGCACGCTCGTTTCAAAATACCAGATATAGGACCTGGTTGGAGATGGCAGCCTCACTGACTTTTGTCATCTTCCTTGGGATTGCCATTTGGATGATTAACGCATCGGCGCTGCTGGTATCTGCTCCTCTACTGATTGCCTGGCTCATCTCTCCACGGATCGCTTTTGTGATCAGCCGACCCCTGACACACAACACTACGCCACTCTCGGAGACTCAGCGTAAACAAGTCCGCCGTTTGGCGCGGCGCACATGGGCATTCTTCGAGAGGTTCGCCGAACCTGATGACCACTGGCTGCCCCCCGATCATTTTCAAGAATCACCACGCGTCCGTGTGGCACATTACACTACTCCGACCAACATCGGTCTATTCCTGGTTTCCACATTATCGGCGTATGATTTGGGCTACATAAGTCTGCTCGAACTTGCGGTTCGTTTGCGTTCAACCTTTGAAAGCATGGACGAATTGGAACATTACCGTGGGCACCTATTGAACTGGTATGACTCGCAAACATTAACAGCTCTCCCGCCCCGCTACGTCTCCACGGTGGATAGCGGAAATCTGGCAGCCTGCCTGATCACACTCAAACAAGGCTGTCTTTCCCTAACAGATGTACCACTGTTGGATAATAAGCGCTGGCAGGGCTTGCTCGTCATTCTGGATATTCTGGTAGAAACCCTGCACACGCTGGAAGAAAAAAAGACGAACATTTCAGCTGCGGATACGATCCCACTTCCAGCACAGGACATCGAAGCCCTTGAACTCAAATTGAACGGTATCTATAAGCGCGTCAGCGCCATCCAGGACCAGCCCGAGGCGTGGATAAAGACCCTCGTCTGGCTCTCAGGCGAAGGCTGGGAACGAGTCTCGCACCGTTTGATGGGAGTGCTTGAGAGTCATCCACACCTTCGATCCGAATCCCTGAGCGACCTCCAGCTCTATCTCAACTTAATGAAACACCATCTGCAGGATATGGAGCGCAGTTTGGATCTGTTCGCGCCGTGGCTCAGCCGAATGGATGTAGCACCTGCACAGTTCATACATTTACCCACCTGGCAGGATTTTCGCAACAGCCTGCCCGCTGAAATACCCACCTTGAGTCAAATGGTAGCTGTGTATGACGGCATCAAAACTGCTTTGAACCATTTCATGGCACAGTTGCAGAATGAGGTGGTAATCCCAGCTTCTGCACGGGATGAAGCGGCGCGTGAATGGTGTCAACAATTGAACGCAGATTTGTCGACTGCGCGTATGACTGTGGAGACTCTGCTGAGTAATTTTCGAGACCTGGCAAAGCAGGCAAACGACACCGTGACCGGCATGGATTTTCGCTTTTTGTTCAACGAGCGCCGTCAGGTGTTCCACATTGGCTACAATGCCAGCACCGAAAGACTCGACCCGAGTTACTACGATCTACTGGCATCCGAAGCCCGCATTGCCAGTTTGATCGCGATCGCCAAAGGCGATGTGCCCCAAAGCCATTGGCAGCATCTCGGCCGACCCGTGACGAATGTGAACGGCAAGCAGGTGTTGCTCTCATGGAGCGGCACCATGTTCGAATATCTTATGCCAACCCTGTTCACAAAAAATTATGTCGGAACATTTCTATCAGATAGTTGTTACGCCGCGCTCGATTCGCAGATACGTTACGGACAGGAGCAACAAGTACCCTGGGGCATCTCGGAATCAGGCTATTACGCCTTCGATACCAATCTGAATTATCAATATCAGGCTTTTGGCGTGCCTGAACTCGGCTACAAACGCGAACTGCGTAATGATCTGGTCATCGCTCCGTACGCATCGTTGATGGGGCTCTCACTGCAACCACAGGCTGTGTTGGAGAACATGGCGCACCTGGAGCAACTGAACATGCTCGGACGTTTTGGTTTTTACGAGGCACTCGATTACACCAAAACACGCCTCCCGGAAAAACACCGGGATGATATGCCTGATCAACAGGCATACGCCATCGTACGATCTTACATGGCGCATCATCAAGGCATGATCTTAATGGCGATCTGTAATTATCTCTTGGATGATGTGATAGTGCAGCGCTTCCACGCCAATGAGCACATTCAGAGTGTGGAGTTGCTGCTCCAGGAAAAGATCCCACAAAATCCACCGATCGAATATCCTCATCCTGAAGAACCAGTGGATTCGCCCAAAGCGGTAGAACGCCTGGTAAGTAGTGAGCCGTGGCGTGTTCCAGTTGACAGCCCTATTCCGTATGTCCATGTCCTTTCGCAAGGGAATGCCAGTGTATTGATCACCAACGCTGGCGGTGGATTTAGCCAGTGGCGTGAGTTTGCCCTAACGCGCTGGCATGCCGACACCACTCTTGACCAGTGGGGCATATGGATCTATGTACAGGACCGCGGGAACGGAGCGCTGTGGTCAGCCACCGGCCAGCCTGTTGCAGGCGCGCCTGAAAACCAGGAAGTATTGTTCTATCCACACATGGTCGAGTTCCAGCGTTCGGATCATGGGATTTCCCTGCGCACTGGCATCACCATCAGCCCAGATGGTGTTGAGATGCGGCGGGTAAATATTTTGAATGACAGTGATCAGCCCAGAAAATTGAAACTAACCAGTTATGGCGAAGTGATACTGGCAATGCAATCTGCTGACCGGCGGCACCCGGCTTTCAACAAACTTTTTATTGAGAGCGAATACCTCCCCAAAGAGAATGCGCTTATCTTTCAACGCCGCCCGCGCTCCGCAGATGAAAAACCCGTTGTACTGATCCATGCGATCATCGTCGAAGCTGGGCGAAAAATAACCGGTGAATACGAAAGTGACCGCGCTAAATTCCTGGGCAGATCGCAGACCATGCATGCACCTCTACGATTACAACATGCAAATCGCCACCTGACCGGCACCACCGGCGGGACACTCGACCCGATCCTATCGCTGGCCCAAAACATAGACTTGAAGCCACACGGGAAAACGAGAGTCACATTCCTAACCTTGGCAGCTCCCTCACGTGCCAAAGCCCTCGAAAAATTGTCTCATTACCAAACCGGGCAATCCATTTACCGCGCATTCAATGATACCCGCGTCCACAGTGAGCGCGAACTGCTCGAACATGGCTTGAATGCTTACGCCATTGAAAACTTCCAGCGCCTTCTCTCTGCGTTGCTTTATCCGGTGGGGATATTGCGCGCCGCACCGCATATCCTGGCGCAAAACGAAAAGGGGCAATCTGGCTTATGGGCTTTCGGCATCTCTGGTGATTTCCCTATTCTGTTGCTGCGTGTCCGCGATGGCGAATCGCCGTTATTGCAAGAAGCCCTGCAGGCTTTCTCATACTGGAGCAGTCAACATGTCACAGTGAATCTGATCATCTTGAACGATCAGGATACAGGTTATGCTCTTGACCTGCATAATGCCATCCATCGAAAAATACGGCTGCTGGGCGCCGAGGCTTCGCTCAATCAACGTGATGGGATTTTCATATTGCGTACCGATCAACTTCAGCACGCGGATAAGATTTTATTTGAAACGGTAGCGGGTGTTATTTTGGATGAAAAGAACGGGACGCTGGCTGACCATGCCCAGCGGCTTACCATCCAGCCGACTCGCCTGCCAGATTTCACCGCTTCATTCTCCCCGGCAACTGATCCCGAACCGACAGCTGCACTTACCCTGCCAACTGATCTGCAAATGGAAAACGGCCTCGGCGGATTCAGTCACGATGGGCGGGAATACGTCATCCATCTCAAGGCGGGTCAACATACGCCGCATCCGTGGGTGAATGTGATTGCCAATCCACAGTTTGGATTTTTGGTTTCCGAATCAGGTTCCGGCTGCACGTGGGCAGAGAACAGCGGCGAGAACCGTTTGACGCCCTGGCGCAACGACCCGATCACTGACATGCCAGGCGAAGCGCTCTACTTGCGCGATGAAGAAACCGGGTTGGTTTGGTCGCCAACGCCCATGCCGGCTGGAGCAGATACAGCGCACGTGATTCGTCACGGAGCAGGCTATTCGATCTTTGAGAGTCAGAGTCACGGTTTGAACCAGAACCTGCGTCTGTTTGCCGCGCCCGATGCGCCAATGAAAATCGTTCATCTGCATTTAAAAAATCTGTGGGATCGTCCACGCCGCATCACTGTTACGTATTACGCTGAATGGGTGCTTGGCACAACGCGGGATACACATCAAGCGCATATCATGCCTGAGTTCGACCCTGAAAAAAATGCTTTACTCGCCACCAATCGTTTCAATAGCGAGTTTGGTGAACGTGTGGCGTTTCTGGCGTCCAATAAAAAACCGCATAACATCACCACGGACCGCACAGAGTTTTTGGGACGTACGGGAAGTATGCGCGCGCCAGCTGCTCTTGGACGCATTGGGATGGAAAGCACAGTGAATGCCGGGCTGGATCCGTGTGCGGCGATCCAACTGCATGTTGACCTCGCGCCCGGTGCAACCGAAGAAGTCTTTTTCTTAATGGGTGAAGGAAAAGACCGGGATGAAAGCCTGGCGCTGATCGGACAGGTGCAGGCAAAGGGTCAGGTTGAGGCGCTGTGGCGATCTGTTCATAAGCAATGGGATGACATTCTTAACGTCATCACGGTCGAAACGCCTGATCCAGCTATGAATCTAATGCTCAATCGCTGGCTCATCTATCAAACACTTACCTGTCGTGTGTGGGGGCGTACTGCGCTATATCAGTCAAGTGGAGCATTTGGGTTCCGCGATCAGCTTCAGGATGTGATGGCATTATTGCATTCACGCCCGGATACCGTGCGCACGCAGATCTTGGAAGCAGCGCGGCATCAATTTGAGGCGGGCGATGTGCTCCATTGGTGGAACCCGCCAGCGGGACGCGGAGTGCGTACACGCTTTTCGGACGATCTGCTCTGGCTGCCGTTTGTCGCCGCCGAATACGTTACCGCTACTGGTGATGCATCCATCTTGAATGAAAGCGTACCGTTCTTGACAGGCGAAGCGCTTCAGCCTGATGAAATGGAACGTTACACCCAGTTTGAATCGACAGACAAAACGTTTTCGCTCTATGAACACTGCCGCAGGGCACTGGAAAAAGGCGCGACCAGCGGCGCGCATGGGTTGCCTCTCATGGGCGCAGGCGACTGGAATGATGGGATGAACCGGGTGGGCATGGGCGGACGCGGTGAGAGTATCTGGCTGGGCTGGTTCCTGCATAACACGCTCAAGCGTTTTGCGCAGTTAGTTGTGTTGATGAGAGACGATCCCGCGCCGTATCTTCAAAAGGCTGAGGAATTATCTCAGGCGCTCGATGCCCACGCCTGGGATGGTGATTGGTACCTGCGCGCTTTCTATGACGACGGCTCGCGGTTGGGCTCACACGAAAATAATGAATGCCAGATCGATTCGATCGCGCAATCTTGGGCGGTCTTATCGGGCGCGGGAGATTCAACACGGGCAACAAAAGCCATGGAATCCGTCAACCGCATGTTAGTAAAGCCAACTGAGCGAATGATCTTATTGTTCACACCGCCTTTCGATAAATCTACGCGTGACCCTGGTTACATTAAAGGCTATTTGCCGGGTGTGCGCGAAAACGGCGGACAGTACACGCACGCCGCCATCTGGACTGCCTGGGCATTTGCCAAACTCGGTCAGGGCGATCGGGCAATGGAATTGTTCCGCATGTTGAATCCCATCAGTCATGCCGATACGCCTGAGAAAGTAATGCGCTATAAAGTAGAGCCTTATGTGATCGCCGCCGATATATACAGCGTGCCACCGCACACTGGCAGAGGCGGCTGGACCTGGTATACCGGCTCATCTGGCTGGATGTATCGTCTTGGTATGGAAGCCATCTTAGGTATTAACAGAGTGGGCAATTCGCTCATCATTACCCCATGTATCCCCCGTGATTGGACCGGCTTTAAAGTGGATTACTGTTTTGGAAGCAGCCATTACAAGATCAGCGTGGAAAATCCAAATGGAGTTAATCAAGGCACAAAGCAGATCACAGTAGATGGGAAAATCCTGCCGGGTAACTCGATCCAACTTGTAGATGATGGGCAACAACATAACGTACACGTTTTAATGGAATGATGTTTTACAACAGCATTGATGGTTCTTATACTCATTTCGACCGACAAGATGGTTAAAAATGTAGTATTATAAATATAGGAATTAATGGGGGCATTGCTGGCTGGCATAGTGAAAGGCTGTTACTCTTATGCAACAGAATCAACCCCATGGGGAAGCGAGCCGGGAGCAAGACAACCCGGCGCTGAGTAAAGTGATCGAGCGGAACATTCGCACGATCATCCATCTGCGCACCAAAGCCGCGCATCAGCGTGGAGTACAAGACCGCATTGCCGATGCCATTACTTCCTTTTCAGGGCGGATGATCTTTGCGTATGTGCATATCGTCTGGTTCGGATTATGGATATTATTGAACACGGGACGTTTCGGAGTCCATATCTTCGATCCATTCCCTTATGGCCTCTTGACGATGATCGTATCGCTGGAAGCCATTTTTCTTTCCACCTTTGTGCTCATCAGTCAAAACCGCCTGGGCGAGGAGACGGAACGCCGCGCCGACCTGGATCTCCATATTGGCTTGTTGACCGAACATGAATTGACCCGCGTGCTGCAAATGCTGGATGCCATCCAGGACAAACTGGGGATCGTGGATCATGCGAACAGCGATCTGGCAGACCTTGAAATGGAAACCAAGCCGGAGGATGTGCTGGCTGAGATCCACCGGCTGCAACAGAAAGAATACAACACAAGGCAAACCGTATGAACGAAAAAATAAGTACTGAAGATCAGGAACAGCAATATCGCATCATTTTTGAAGCCGCCAGTGACGGCATGATCATCAGCGATATCGAGACGGGCCGCGTGGTGGATGCCAACCCGGCTGCCATTGCCATGCATGGTTTTACCCGCGAGGAATTCATCGGTTTGCACCTGACGGAATATATCCATCCTGATAGCCAGCGCTTATTCAGCCAGGCTTCCGATACCATACAGTTAAAGGGCGGCTTGCTCGACGTGCCAGCAGTTCATTTGCACAAAGACGGCAACTCCTTCTATGTCGATGTGCGTAGGACCGCCATTCCGTTCCAGGCGCGACCCTGCCTGCTCAGCATCGTTCGCGATGTGACCGAGCGGATCAATGCCGAGCGCCTGCTCCACGAGCGCGTAGAACTCCATACGCGCGAGCAAGCTGCATTATTGGATATCTCCCAAACCCTGGCATCGGCTTTGGAACTCAAGCCGGGTCTGATCCTGGATCAATTGCGGGTGCTGATCGAATATACCCATGCCGAACTGTTCGTGCTCGAAGGCACAGCCATGGTCGCTCTGGCGGTACGTGGATTACAAACACTGGAAGAGACGGTGCCCTTCCGTATCCACTTGAAAGGTGCTGAGACCCTGATGCGGTTGTTCAATCAGCATCAGCCGGACCGGATCGCAGATGTGTGGAGTGCGGACCCATCCGCGCAGTTTCTCCGGTCACTGTTGGAGGATCAAGCCGAGCTATTGTTGAAGGGCGTACGCGCGTGGATGTGGGTGCCTGTGGCAGTCAAGAACCGTGTGATCGGCAGTGTGGGTGTGGCGCATATTGAACCGGGTTACTTCACGGCGCATCATGCCGACCTGGCTCTGACGGTTGCCAATCAAGCCGCGATCACCCTGATCAACGCCGAACTGTATGAACACGCCCAAGCGCTGGCTGCCATGCAGGAACGTCAGCGTCTGGCGCAGAACCTGCACGATGCCGTCAATCAATCGCTTTTCTCTGCTGGTTTGATCGCTGATGTTCTACCGCGTTTATGGGACCGGGATCAGGATGAAGCGCGGAAATCGCTGGTTGACCTGCGCCGCCTGACCCGCGCCGCACAAGCGGAAATGCGCGCGCTGTTGGCTGAACTGCGACCTTCCGCCTTAACCGATACGGATCTTGGCGATCTGCTGCATCTGTTGGGGAACGCCCTCTCGGGGCGCATCAATATCCCGGTCGTCGTTACCGTAGCGAAGGAAGTCGTCCTGCCAGCCGAGGTGCAGGTGGCGTTCTACCGTATCTGTCAGGAGGCGCTGAATAATGTCACCAAGCATGCCAAAGCCAGCCAGGTGGAGATCGAGTTGCAGTATGATGACAGCGCTGTCGAATTACGGGTGCGTGATGATGGCTTGGGCTTTGAGGAAGGTCCGGTTCTGGCGGGCCACTACGGCTTAAGTATGATGCGCGAACGCGCTGAGTCCGTTGGGGCGGTGCTGACCATCACGAGTCAGCCGGGTCACGGCACTGAACTCCACATGCATTGGAAGGAGGTCAAATGACAATTACTTCATCCCTGCCGATCCGCGTGATGCTGGTGGATGATCACCCCATGGTGCGCCGCGGGCTGGCAACCATTTTGACGGTTTTTGACGATCTGCAACTGGTGGGGGAGGCTGAGAACGGTGAAGCCGCCGTCAAGCTGTGTGCTGAAGTGCTGCCAGATGTGATCCTCATGGATATGTCTTTGCCGGTGATGGATGGGGCGACTGCCACGCACGCCATCCGTCAGCAATTTCCGCATACCCAAATTCTGGTGTTGACCAGTTTCAAAGAAGGCAAAGTGATCAAGCAGGCGCTTGAAGCTGGCGCGATCGGCTATTTGCTCAAGGATGTTTCGGCGGATGATCTGGTGCGGGCGATCCGCGCTGCCTATACAGGACGCGCCACACTCTCCCCCGCAGCTGCTCAAGCACTGGTTGAGGATGCCAATCTGCCGCCGACGCCGGGTCAAGATCTCACGGAGCGCGAGCGTGAAGTTCTGAACTTGATGATCGAAGGGTTGAATAATACGCAGATCGCTGGCAGGCTCACCGTGAGTCCATCCACGATCAAATCGCATGTCAGTAATATCCTTGCCAAGCTGGGGGTTACCAGCCGCACCGAAGCAGTAACACTCGCACTGCGTAACGGAATCGGCTCCTGACGATCATTCCTCCATGTCACGCTCCCGAAGGACACACCGTATGATTTGCCAAGCAAATCACGTTCGGTGCAAGTGTCGGGACGATGTGAGCGCTAGCGAAGCATCTCTACGACGATGTTAGAGATCCTTCGGTCGCAGCGAACGCTCCCTCAGGATGACATAACCTTATGACTCTACATTCTTTATTTCATCTTCTGCGAGTCCATACAACTTATATATTATCCCCGAATAGGGACACGAGATGCTCAATCTCCTATGGTCTCTTTTTCATCATTAATATTTTCCGGCGACACAAACCACTCTTCGCTCAAATCTTTCCATGCCGGGTTCATCGAATCGATCAAGGCAAATTTCTTTGCTCTTAGCCAGCCTTTGATTTGTTTTTCGCGCTCCAATGCCACATGGATACTGGAGGTTGTTTCGTAATAGACTAAAAATTGGATGTTGTATTTGCTGGTAAAACCGGGGACAAGTTTGTTTTTATGTTCATGGACACGGCGCATGAGGTTATTCGTCACACCCGTGTAAAGTGTGCGAGACTTGTTGGTCATGATGTAGATGTAATATTCCTTGCTCATGGTCTCTCTTTGTTATGTCATGCTGAGGGGCGGTTGTTGCCCCGAAGCATCTCTACGACAATGTTAGAGACCCTTCGGTCGCACCGAACGCTCCCTCAGGGTGACATGTCTTTAGTTACCTTCAACGATTCTAACCTCATCCTCCGTCAATCCATGTATCATCCCCTTGCGGGACAATTCATACACGAGACGGTCAATCATCCCATCCGCCGAAGGCTCGATCTCCCGTAGCAGGGACTCTTGCTCCTGCGGCGTGCGCGGACTTTGCTTGTGCAATTTCAGCATCCTCCATCTGCTATGTAAACATCATTTTCAAGCCCGCAATAATCAAAACGACAGTGAGCAATCTTTTCAAAGTCAAACTGCCGAATCGTGTGCTGCCGTATTCTGAACCGATAATACCGCCAATGACTGCCGCTGGAGCCCAAAAGATAATCGTGTTAGGGAGTTGTGAAACGCTTACAATATTTCCCAGTAATCCAGCAATAGAATTAGCAAGAATAAAGGCTGCGGAAACACCTGCTGTTTCTCGCACATCTGCCCAGCTCATGAATAAAAGTAATGGGCTTATAAATATTCCACCGCCAACGCCAGTGAGACCTGAGAGAAAACCAATTCCAATTCCAGAGACAACTCCAGCCCAAAATGGAACGGGTTTAATGGTTACGTTGGTTGTATGATTGGTGCGCAATAAGCGATAAGCGGCGTAGAGAAGTATTAGACCAACAATGGGTTTATAAAAGCGGCTTGGCAAATTAATACCGCCGCTGATAAAGGCGAATGGAATAGAGCCTAACGCAAATGGCAGAAGAATCTTCCACGAGAACGCACCCACGCGATAGAACTTGATGGTTGTGATGGTCGCCACAAGAATGTTAAGCGCAAGCGCGGTGGGTTTCATGATATTGGGTGCAACGCTGAAGAGTGCCATGACCGCCAGATAGCCCGACGCGCCCGCATGACCAACGGATGAATACAGTAGCGCGGCGGCAAAAATCAAAATAGTGAGGATGATGAGGGTCAACGTATCCATTTGATATCCTTCATTGCCTGCTTTCCACAATCCTAATCTCTTCCTCCGTCAACCCATCTATCATCCCCTTGTGGGACAACTCATAGACTAACCTATCAATCCTCCCGTCCGTGGACTCGATCTCACGCTTCACCATCTCCTGCTCCTGTGGCAACCGTGGACTGCGCTTGTGCAATTCGAGCATGCGCTCCACGAGTGAGACCGGCTTAGCGTGCCACGCTGTGTTGGGCGGTTCGTGATTACGGCGATAAACCTTTGCAGCCGCTACTCAATCGGCTCACGCGTGCCTGCCGCACGGTGCAGGCAGGGCAACATTGATGAGATGACTTAAAGCGTACCCAGATCAATGCGCCCTTTTGAATGAGTCAGTGATAAGTTCCTGCAAAACGTTCCTGTCCACATCTGCCAGTTTCTTAATATACAAGCAAACCTTGCCCGTTGTATATTTACCAAGTTTCTTGAGCAGTGGGTTGTCAGAGTTGTCGCCGACCCCAATATAGAGCGTGAGGTTCTGTTTGCGGGGGGAGAATGCGATCTGCGGCATATCGCCTTCCCGCCCACTTTCATACCTGTAATGATATGAGCCAAAGCCGATAATGGCAGGTCCCCACATTTTTGGCTCTTTCTTCGTCACCTGCTTCATGATCTTTACGATCTCAAAGCAATCCTTGCGCTTTTGCTCGTCTGCGACTTTATTCAAAAATTGCTCGACACTCGCCTCGTTCACCTTCGTTTTAATCTCGGCCATTTTGACTCCTTGTATTGATTGCAGACAAATTATAGCCCGTTTGTTCTGTTCATGTAGTCCCCACCAATCTAAACTGTCCAACTATGATTTATCCCACAAGGGGACTTTACAGTACACCGCTGAATAACAGACTATGGACAGCATAATACGTGTCCACCATCTACGATTCCACAATCTTAATCTCTTCCTCGCTCAATCCATATCATCCCCTTCAGGGGATAACTCATAAACGAGACGATCTATCCTCCCATCCGCCGCAGGACTCGATCTCCCGTTGCAGGGACTCTTTCTCCTGCGGCATACGCGGACTGCGCTTATGCAATTCGAGCATGCGTTCCACGAGTGGCATCATCTTAACGTGTCGTCTTTTGTTCATTCAACGTATCCCAAATTACATTCAAGACCGAATCGATGTCGTTCATCACAGCGTTGTTCCAGAACCGTAAAACCTTATAACCTTTTGATTTCAAGAATCCAGATCTTTCTTCGTCGTATTCTTCTTGTTCAAGATGTTGACTGCCATCCAGTTCGATAATGAGTTTTCGGCGTGGGGCGCAAAAGTCTACGATGTAGTTGCCGATGGCATGTTGCGGTCGAAAGTGGACACCTGCCATACGGTGGGCGCGTAAACGGGCAAGGAGTTTGAGTTCGGTGGGTGTCATATCGCGGCGCAACTCTTTTGCGCGCTTAAAGATTTTGGGTGTGGTACGACGGTGCTTCATACCCCCTCCGTCCTGCGGACACCTCCCCCAAAATCAAACACCGATTTTGGGGGAGAAGGAAGCACGACCTGGGTGGTAATAACAATATTCATAAATAATTTCTATTCCCCTTCCCCCAAATCCGCACTTTGATTTGGGGGAAGGACGGGAAGGGGGTCAAGAACCCTCCACAATTCTAATCTCATCCTCGCTCAACCCATACAATTCATAGACTAACCTATCAATCCTCCCATCCGTGGACTCGATCTCACGTTTCACCATCTCCTGCTGCTGCGGCAACCGTGGACTGCGTTTGTGCAATTCGAGCATGCGCTCCACGAGCGAGACCAGCTTATTATGCCGCGCTTTGTTCGGAGGTTTTGCTGTTATTCAATCTTATGCCTAATTACAGCACCAACTTCATTAATCGCTTGAGTTGATTCAGGCACAAATGGTGCGAAAAATGGGAACACATGCCACATGCCTTGCCAAATTTTTATCTGAACATCGACGCCTACCTCTTTTGCCTTTTCAGCCAATCGAGTAGAGTCGGTTAGTAAAATTTCGTTCGACCCAACAAATAAGGCAATTGGCGGAAAACCTGTGAAATCTGCATACAGAGGCGAAATTAGAGGATCATGCGGGTCATTTTGCCCAATGTAGTACCTACAAACTTTCAAGTCGTCTTTTTTTAACATCGGATCAAGCCGTGCGTTTGTTATCACGGATTCACCAGAAGGTTCTACGTCTAGCCAAGGAGATATGCAAACTACCAACCCAGGCATTGACGCTTGTTTGCTTCTTAAGGAAATAACTGTTGAAAGCGCCAGTCCAGCGCCCGCTGAATCGCCAACAATAACGATTTTCTCATACCCGTTTCTTTGTAGCCATTCATAAGCAAGCAAAGCATCTTGTAGTGCCGCAGGAAAGGGATGTTCAGGGGCTAGACGATATTCAACAAGCAGGGTGCGTATTTTCCCTGCTTCAGCAATTTGCCCTGCGGTTGCCCGATAACTCTTGATGGAGCCAGCCATATATCCCCCGCCATGCAGATACAACATGGCTGAATGCGAATCAGCCTGTACAGGAATGAGCCACTCGGCAGGGATGTAATCAATGGTGATTGCTTGTGATTGAAGCGTTTTGGGAAATCTCCCGAAACGTGCTGCATCCTCCACTACCTTGCGGATTACTTCGACGGGGGCATTGTGGTCGATAGCAGTGGCTTTCTGATAGTTTAGATATAACTTTACGATATGACCTTGCCAACTTAACATTATCAAAACCTCCTTGTTGAAAGGAAACCGCCGAACTATGATTTATCCCACAAGGGGACTTTACAGCACACCGCTGTATAGCAGACTATGGACAGCATCATACATGTCACAATCTAGGATTCCACAATCTTGATCTCATCTTCCGTCAACCCGTACAACTCATACACGAGACGATCAATCCTCCCGTCCGTGGACTCGATCTCACGCTTCACCATTTCCTGCTCCTGCGGCGTGCGGGGACCGCGCTTGTGCAATTCGAGCATGCGCTCCACGAGCGAGACCAGCTTATCGTGGTTCTCATACTATCAAGAACATTTATCGCTGGTACTTGCCCAACAGCCTTCTTACAAGTTTTGCAAATAAAGACGGATCATCTTCCTTCCCATATTGTAAGAATAAAGACTTAGCCATGCCCTCATATCGCCGTTTATGCCAACGAGTCGTTGCTCCGCCAAGAAGTATGAGAAACGCGAAAATTACTCCGATTTGCAAGCTAGCAGTCAAATTCATAGATAAAGCCGGGCTGTCATCATTGTTGAACACCAGGAATCCGAATAGGAAGCCGCTCACAAGTCCATAGATGCCATATAACCAGCTAGACGGCTTCTTCAAATCTAGTCCCTTGTACGTTGTGATCGCACCAACGATAAGAAATACAAAAAAATTGACAAGAATTATTATCGTCATTGCTGTACTAGAACCTGCTTTCATGGTATTGAGATTCAACAAAAAACATCTGTCCACAATCTACGCTTCCACAATCCCGATCTCTTCTTCTGTGAGTCCATACAACTCATACACGAGACGATCAATGGACTTGTCGGTACTCTCGATCTCACGTTGCAGGGACTCTTTCTCCTGCGGCAAGCGTGGACTGCGTTTGTGCAATTCGAGCATGCCTCGACGAGCGAGACCAGCTTATCGTGCCGCGCTGTGTTGGGCGCTTTATCTAAGCTGCTCTGCGAGCCCGATGAGAAGTCCTTCGGGACCCCGGATGTAGCAGAGCCGATACGATTCCTCATACTGAACCACTTCACCGACGAGTTGCGCACCGCATTTGAGTAACCTAGCAAGCGTCTCGTCGATGTTGTCCACGGTGAACATAACGCGTAGGTAGCCGAGAGCGTTTACTGGGGCATTTCGGTTATCGGCGACTACAGGCGGGGTGAGAAATCGCGAAATCTCGAGCCGACTGTGTTCGTCGGGAGTGACCATCATGGCGATCTCGACACGCTGATTACCTAGTCCGGTAACGCGCCCCGCCCATTCTCCTTCGACCATGGCTCGCCCTTCGAGTTTCAAACCAAGCTCGGTGAAAAAAGAAATGGCTGTATCGAGGGATTCCACCACGATGCCGATATTGTCCATCCGTTTAATTGTCATATTATTTTCCTATATTGTTGCGGGCACACATGGTAACTTCTCAAGTTGGTCTCAAAACTGTTAGATAGGTTTAGATACGAAGCACCCAACTATGATTTACCCCACAAGGGGACTTTACAGCATACCGCTATATAACAGACTATGGACAGCATTATACATATCCACAATCTACGATTCCACAATCCCGATCTCTTCTTCTGTGAGTCCATACAACTCATAGACTAACCTATCAATCCTCACATCCGTGGACTCGATCTCCCGCTGCAGGGACTCTTTCTCCTGTGGCAACCGTGGACTGCGCTTGTGCAATTCGAGCATGCACTCCACCAGCGAGACCAGCTTATGGTGCCCGCTTTGTTAGGCGCGCTCTTTTATCTTGTTACTACCTGCTCTTTATTTTATGCCCTATTCTTTCGAATCTCCTTTGAAGATCCACTGAACGCCAAACCTATCATAGAACTGTCCATAGATCCCAAAAGGCATATCATGCAACTCTTGAAGTCTTTCTTTTTCAGCTCCATACTTGAGTTTGTCAAAAACTGTTTTTAGCTCGCTGTATGTTCCACCAATAACAAATATCGCATTCGTATTGCCTTGTTTTGGTTCAAATGCAGGAGAAGCCATCCAATCTGTTGCTGAAATTTCAATAGCCCCACTTTTTAATTGAGCATTGATAATTCTATTATGTTTTTCTGATGGGAACTGAGCTTTCATGGGGGTATCACCAAGCTTTGTAAGAGTAAGTTCTCCACCAAGGCATTTGTGATAGAAAGTCATTGCCTCTGCACAATTACCGTCAAACAGAAGAAACGGAGTACAACGTAACATATTTATATTTTCCTTTCAACGATATTAATTTCCTCAGGGGACAATCCATACAATTCATAGACTAACTTATCAATCATCCCATCCGTTGACTCGATCTCACGCTTCACCATTTCCTGCTCCTGCGGCATACGCGGACTGCGTCTGTGTAATTCGAGCATGCGCTCGACGAGCGAGACCAGCTCATCGTGCCACGCTTTGTTAGCCCGTTTTTATGTTTGGAATTAATCATATCTTTTACCGATTATCATGATTTACTCAGAGACGATCTTTCACTATTAACAACATTATTGCAAGAAAACATTTTGTCCAACTGCGTTTCATTTTGCGATTAGGCTGTTCCAAAAGCTGAATGTTCTTCGATGTTGAAACTAGGCATTATTTAGATGTCTCCCACGTCTTTCCACATACTAAACACTCATGATGCGTTCGTGCATAGTTTCTTTGCCCAATCAAATACAACACACCACCGATGAGCATAGCAATTCCAATCCATAAGTAAACATTTGGTACACCTACGTCTGATGCCATTCCATTGACTGCCAATCCCCAGCATGTGATTACCACCCCGCCAATGAAATAATATGACATGCAGCCTACGTTGAGTTGCGGCGTTCGTACTTTATCTCCTCCACAATTTGGACACTGAATTTGGGACATCAAAACTTCCTTTGCCTAGAAGAACGGGCTAACTATGTGTTAAGCAACGATTTGCTGTAAAAGACTCCTGTGCGGGGTGTTATCCCCTAATGGGGACTTTACAGCATCATGCTGTATAACAAACCATGGACAGCATGATACATGTCACCATCTACGATTCCACGATCCTAATCTCATCCTCGCTCAACCCATACAATTCATAGACTAACCTATCAATCCTCCCATCCGTGGACTCGATCTCACGCTTCACCATTTCCTGCTCCTGTGGCAACCGTGGACTGCGCTTGTGCAGTTCGAGCATGCGCTCCACGAGCGAGACCAGCTTAGCGTACCATACTTTGTTAGGCAGGTTTTGCTCCTGAAATTTGGTGTCAGAATGCGACCTGTAAGCGAATACCCTTTTGATCTCTCACTTTCTGATCGCTACACCACGTGATATTTCTTTTTATATTCTCCAATAATATTCTTTGCGCTTAAATAATCTTGGTGGGTTGGAGCTATTCGTAAACACTGGTCAATATTCTGCTCTGCTTTTTCCAGATAGAAGGAGATCTGATTCTTAGGTATTGCTCCTACTTCGACCATCTGCATAGCTGTCATACTCACGCCGAAAAAATTCCCGGGGAAATTTTTCGATTGCAATTTACCTTTCTCGTATTGCTCAAGCGCATCTTTATAGCGACCAGACCGAAAGAAACTATACCCAATTTCAAAATAATGGTTTGCCTGAAGGATATCTTCGCGCTCACCAGCAGCGAGCGTATTCAAATCCATACCCTGTTTTTTCGCTATCCGCTGCCCGATCTTCTCTACGTCTTCTTTCCAGGTATATCCAAAACGTTGCAAACGTGCAATGACAACTGGGCCATATCGACCAGGGTCAGCTAGGACCGCCTCTGCAAACGCGTCCAGTGCCCGTTCGTGTTCATCAGCAAAAAAGTAAACTGTACCAATGTCTATGTGAGCGATTCCATCCATGGGATTTAGCGCAATTGCCTTCTCAAATTCTTCCATGCCGGATGGGTCTCCGTGCTTCATTTTGACCCTTCCAAGGTTACAGTGAGCCCGACCTTCCCGTTTTAGGTATCCGATCTTGTGAAAGGCATCGACGGCTTTCGCATACCAGCTTTCCGCCTGGCGGTAATCCTCCAGGTATTGAGTATGGATCCCAAGCCAGTAATAGATCGCTCCCTCATCTTCAGGGCTGCAACTTTTGGCCATATTGGTTAGAGCCTCGCGGGCGTGTGCATGGAGAGAAGGATTTACTCTCAGTGCTTCTTGATATAAAGTCGACGCCTTCAATTCGTCTCCATCTTGCAAGTACCGCACTGATTCGGAAAATAGATCCAAAGCTCTGGCATTGTTCGGGCTCTGAGATTGTTTTCCTTTCAGAGGATGTTCAATCGTATACTCAGATTCAACAGATTGTCCGTCAATTCGGCGAGGTTCGCCTTCATTCGCAATATTGTCCATACTAACTCTTTCCTATCGCACTAAGCAGATTTCTTGTCCGATAGACGCCCAACTATGATTTATACAGCACACCGCTGTTGATACATGTCCACCATCTACGATTCCACAATCCTAATCTCATCTTTCGTCAGTCCATACAACTCGTAGACTAACCTATCAATCCTCCCATCCGTGGACTCGATCTCCCGCTTCACCATCGCCTGCTCCTGCGGCAACCGTGCCGCAGGGCGCTTATGCAGTTCGAGCATGCGCTCTACGAGCGAGACCAGCTCATCGTGCCACGCTGTGTTAGGCAGTAATTTTGCGCCGTAACGTGACCTGGTACTTAATATTTTATGCTGAGTAATATTTCCCAGATTGCGTTGGGGTCGCTCAAATGAATAAGATGCCCACTCTTTTGGGCTTGTCTATATATTGCCTTATCAGAAAAATGAAGATATTCTTTCATCAAGGATACCCACATGTCATCTATTTTGATGGCTGTTGCCTTGTCAGCCCCTCCATACTCCCCAATTTCGGCTGTCATAATTTCTGGGTCGTGGCAGATTAAGAAGAGAGGAATATCGGGAAAATCTTTTTTTTCTCTTAAGGACGCAAGCTCATCACCAATCTCAATAAAGTGGTATTCGGATATTGCACTTTTGTACAATTTCCTCTGTGTTAGGTTTTCTAGAATGCAATCTTCAGCGTCTTTTGTGAATTCATTGTAATAATAAAAAGGAGGAGCTTTCCTCAAGAGCGGTTTTAACAAAAAGCCCAGTTTCAAACTTGAAATAACAAACCCAAGTTTAAGATTTTTACTTTTATCAATGCCGCTTTGAAAAAATTCTCTACTAGTTAATTTTTGTTTGAGGATTCGATTGTTTGCAGAAACAGGATCTAATAAAATGAGTGCGTGAATTCCATCAGGAAATAGGCGGACAAATTGTTGTGCATATAAGCCACCCAAAGAATGCCCAATCAATATTACCTTTTTCTGAATACCTAGCGCAATGATCAACTTGCTGAGTTCATTGGCTATATTTATGGGCGTTCTTGATAGTGTGGAGACGGAGCTTGAGCCATAGCCCGCTCTGTCATACAATAGAACGCAGAATTTTTCTGACCATTTTTCGGCTAAGTGCCACCATTCTGCGTTACATGCAGCCATTGCGGTTTCAACAACAATAATTGGATTTGATAAATCTCCATATAGTCTATAAGACAATTTTGATGTTTGAATATCACATACACCTGCTTTCATAGGCTCCTCAATAATGAATTATTCAGTGTTTTCTCTTCTTTCATGATGTGCATTATTTCAACTGCCTGACTATGATTTATACAGCATAATGCTGTTAAACACGCTTGTGCGGAGTGTTATCTCCTAAAGGGGGACTTTACCGCACACCTCTGCATAACAGACTATGGACAGCATTATACATGTCCACAATCTACCCTCCCTCAACAATCCTAATCTCTTCCTCGCTCAATCCATATAACTCATAAACGAGACGATCAATCCTCCCATCCGTGGACTCGATCTCCCGCTGCAGGGACTCTTTCTCCTGCGGCAACCGTGGACTGCGCTTATTCAACATCATGCTCCTCAGACCTGACAGGTTTCAGCGTGACGTGAATTAATCAGAACCCTCGCGGGGACAATGATTCTCGTCGGGCAAGGTGTCTCGGAAACCTGTCAGGTCTTAACCTTCAACAATCCTAATCTCTTCCTCACTCAACCCATACAACTCATACACGAGACGATCAATCCTCGTATCCGTGGACTCGATCTCCCGCTGCAGGGACTCTTTCTCCTGCGGCAACCGTGGACTACGCTTGTGCAATTCGAGCATGCGCTCCACGAGTTTTACCATTTCATCGTGGAGCTTGACATCATCAATATCGGAGAAGTTGATTTTGCGAATAGGAATATTGCGAATTATTTTTGCGTCATAACCAAACCAGCCACCACGAAAATTCGTAGATATGCTCTTGTGATAATAATCAACAGCTTTTGAATTTAGCAAACCAAGAACATATAAATAACTTTTCTTATCAAGGACAACACCGTATCCACCTGCTGCACCGCCAGGAAAACAGGCTTCTCCTTTTTCGTCGTAACAATAATTAGCAAATGGATTCAAATCGGCTGTGAGAATTTTCGGACTTGATATTATTTCCAACGCTTGATTTCTACTGTAACAATACCATTGACTTCCCACCCAGCGACCATTTTCTCTTTTTGCCAATATTTCCTTGCAAGACCTCAGATATTCTGCTGTGTTAGGTGCCTTAGATGCGATTTCATTCCACTCAATCAGTTTGCCGTTTTGATATGGGAAAATAACATATCTAGAGTTTTTGTGTAGAGTGTATCGTTTCATTTCGCCCGACTTATAAAGTGGGCGTAAGAAAGTTTCTTCAATTGAAACTTCCAGTTTCAAAGCATTTGAGTAATATCTTCCACTCCCTCGTTCTTCCAAAATAAAAACAGGATCGGCACCAGTTTTGAAACCTTGGAATATTCTCTTTGCGATGTTCTCTAGTCTTACAGGCATTTTGGAGAATTTCTCAATTAACTTGGTGCCTTCGCCAACACTAAAATTCCATTCTTTCTCAGTCACGTTCTCAGAATAAATTTCGCCCTTTATTGAGGTTTCTGATGCCCTCCAACTTTCTAAATCTTGAACCTTTATAAATTCAAATTGTTCGTGTGTAGTTTTGTCCAAAAACATCAAACAAGTATATGTGGTGGCATTTTCAAAGACCTGTTGGTCACCGAAATGAACTACTTGAGCGAGATGTTTCCCCTTAGATATTACGCCACGTAATGGCTCGCCATATTGTGCGTTGAAGAATTTGTGTGGCAGAATGAAACCCAACCGTCCTTTTTCATTGAGCAGGCTCAAAGCCTTTTCAACAAAGACGACATAAATATCATAGTTGCCTTTACTGGCGGCTTGATAGGTTTTCTTGTAATACTCGACATTGATGGAAGATGTTTCCTGCAATACTTGAATCCGAATATACGGCGGATTCCCAAACACTGCATCAAAACCACCTTGAGCAAACACTTGTGGAAACTCGGCTTTCCAGTCAAAGGCGTTCACGCGCTCGCGTTCCTCCTGCTCCACCAACATGCGTCCCTCAAAATAATCGTAGCCGATCAACGAGTTGCCGCATTTGATGTTGCGTCCCAGGTCGGGCAACACGCGTTCCTGAATCAACGCCAACTGCGAGCCAATCGTCTCGCTACTTTCGCCTTCCAACACTTTCAAGAGCAACGAGAGTTTCGTCACTTCCACGGCTTGCGCGTCAATATCCACCGCGAAGATGTTGTTGAGCAAAATCTCTTTCTTCTTCGCTGTGGTTAATCGATAGCCATCTTTCACTTGATAAATGGCAGGGTTCTTCCCCGCCGCCCATTTTTCGGGTTCGTGTTCCAAATAATATTTCAAATGCCAGTCCAATAAATATTGAAACGCGCCGAGCGGGAACGTCCCTGAACCACAGGCGGGGTCAAGGAATTTCAAACGCGCAACATCCTTCGGCGTGTAAGTCGGATTGACAATCCGACCTACGGTATTCTGCACGATGTTATCCACGATAAACGTCGGCGTGTAAAACACCCCGCCCGCCTTGCGCACCTCGGGCTTCTCTTCCACCTTCGCCTGATGTCCCGCCGTCAGCCGGATCACCTTGCCCAGAAAACGCTCATACACCTGTCCCAAAATATCGGATGGGATTTCCCGAAAGACATACGGACTCTCTGGATAATACAGATTCCGCAAAATATCCTGCAGCACTTTATCATCCACGTTCAGACTCAGTGTGAGGCTGTCTGCTGAACTAGATTGCTCTTTCTCCTCTTTGAAATGGAACAACCCCGAGTTGTAACGAGCATCCGCGCGTTTGAATAACTGAACTAAATTACTGTAAACATCTTTGCCCGCACTGATTTCCTTGAGTTGTTCATCACGTTCCACGCCGCGATCTTCACAAATGCGCAAAAAAACGATGCGGTCAATCGTCATCTGCACCGCATAATTCAACTCACGTACACTCAAGCTGGGGTTGCGTATCGCAATATTCTTCGCCAGCAAATCACGCCAGCGTTCGATCTCAATCAGAAAAGCATCGTCTACTTCTGTTGTCCCCTTCTTCGTTTTCATGCCCTCCGCATAACTATCGAACGAACCTTTCAGCACAGCCTCACGCGAGAAGATATCGGCGATCTCATCCCACTTCTCAATGTAGTCTTTATAAGAGATCAACTTGACGCGCCCTGTCGAAGCCTTGTCCGCTTTATCGGGTTTGGCGCGGCAATCGTACACCGCGAACTCTTCAAAATCTGTCAGAATGGACAAGGCTAATTTGGCAGACCAGGCATACCGGCGGAGTTGAAACGCGGGATGAATATTTAATTCAATGTTGACCGAAGGCTTCTTCGCTTCCACAAAAAACTTGCGTTGTCCCCCGATCCGAAAGGTATAATCAGGCGCTTTATTCTCCCCTTCAATTTCAAGGCTGTCTTCGTGAATGACATCCTTATACATCTCGGCATAACTTTGCTTGTTGAACACATCCCAACCCAACGCTTCAAAGAACGGGTCCAAAAACTCGCGCCGCAATTGCGTCTCGTTATACTTGCCGGAACGATACGCATCGCGGTGTTCGTCAAAACGCTTTACCAGATCTTTGATGAGTTCAGGTGCGGGCATATATTTTTCCCTATATGTGTTGGGTCAACAATATTTGCAAGTATATCTTGATTTTTATTACAAATAAAATACTCCGCCCGGGGTGAGGGGGGCACCCAAGGCGGAGCAAGGTGATTCTGACACATTTTGCTTGATTTATCAATGCTCAGATCGACCAGTTTCTCAAATAGGGACAACTCATAAGCCCATGAAGTTTGATACTCCCCCAAACGGCGGAGACAAACTCCCTCCAGCCGAAGGGCTGGTCTGAGGGTATTCCGTGTATACTCCACCTATCCTTTGTCGTTGGACTTTCCGCACTTGTTGTGGCAAAGAAGAAGTATCTCGTAACCAAACCAGCATGCCGTCTCACAGGGATTTGGATGTACAAAAGGAGTTCTATTTGAAAATGAAAAATATTTTTATTACGCGTACCCGGTTGAGGCGGATTTGATCGGCATATGCCTTGAAACCGACCTAAGCGCGAAGATATATCTATTTGGAAGCATGATCGAAAAGGAGCAACACCATGCATAAAAAAGTGGGTCTGTGGCTTGACCGCAACAAGGCTGTTATTGTAAGTATCACCGACAACGGTGAAGAAAGAAAAAGGATTACTTCAGATATGGAGCACTACAGTCTCTATTCCAGTATTGTCCCTGGGGATGGCTCACCGGAGAACATACGTGACAGACGGTACTGGAATCATCTTGGCGAATATTACGCTAATATCATCACGCATATTCAGGATGCCAAAGCGATCCAAATTTTTGGACCGGGCGAAGCCAAGCATGAACTCAAAAAACATCTTGAGGAGCAGGGGCTGTCGGAATATATTGTAAGCATGGAAGAAGCCGAAAAGTTGACCGATGATCAAATCGGGATGAAAGTTGAAGAGCGCTTCCCAGCTCGATCTCAATTCGATATTTCCTAAATGTGCCCATCTCCCCCAAGTGGACTAGATACAAACTCCCCAGCCGATGGATGCGGCTGGGGAGTTTGCGTTATATGATTAAGTATGGCTATCTTTACGTGTAGTCGCGATATTGAACCACATGGAGCGTATTATGTCTGCCATCCAAAAATTCCCCATATGGCTGCTTGTTCTGATCCTGATCGTGGTCATGATGGTCTACCCCGGTCCGTGGTGATCTATCGCAACCTCATAAACCTGATGCATCCCCCAAGTGGACGAAATAAAAACTCCCCAACCGCAGGATGTGGCAGGGGAGCTTCTGTATTAAGATACAGTGTGGTGCTGTGAATTTTCGCGGTGCCTGCCTGGTCTACATGCGCGCACTGTGGACAGCCGCAAGTCCGGAAGCGCCTTATAAGGAACAATGATGTTCAAAAAGAAACCTCAACCCAATGCAGATGGCTATTCGTCAGAGATCAGCACGTTGCCTAAAGGCAATTTCATAGACCATGAACATAAACTTTTAACGCTGGAAGAATCAGAAGTGCACTACCGCCGGCTCTTCGAGACCGCCAAGGATGGCATTCTGATCCTGGATGGCGACACCGGGCGGATCATCGATGCCAACCCGTTCCTGCAGGATCTGCTGGGCTACCCTGAAAGCGAGCTGATCGGCAAGGCGCTGTGGGAGATCGGTCCGGTCAAGGATATTCCTGCCAGTCAGGAAGCCATGCGGGAACTGCAAAAGAATGAGTACATCCGTTATGAGGATATCCCTCTGGAGACCAAAGCGGGTGAGCGCAAACATGTGGAGTTCGTCAGCAACGTCTATCTGGTGAATGGCTTTCGGGTGATCCAGTGCAATATCCGCGATATTACCGAGCGCAAGCAGGCGCAAGCTCAGGTACTCACGACGAACGAAGAACTATTGACCCTGGTCAATGAACTCCAATGGCGTGACCAGCAAATGCAGTTAATGAATCGCATGAATGAACTGTTACAGTCCTGTATCACGCCCGATGAAGCCTACCGGGTCATTACCTTGTGTGCGGCTGATCTATTTCCCGGGCATAATGGCTCGCTGGCGATTCTACCCAGCCGAAATGAGAATCTGGAAGTCGTCTCACGCTGGGGTACTGAAGTGATCATGGAGCCATCCTTTGCTCTGGATGCTTGCTGGGCATTGCGCCTCGGTCAGATCCATGAAGTGATCGACGTTGAGACAGGCCTGCTGTGTCATCATTTTCAGCATCCACCTCAGGGCGGCTACTTTTGCCTGCCTCTGACGGTGCAGGGTGAAATGTTGGGCGTGTTGTCTCTGATCGATAACACTGTTCAAAGAGGCGAGCATCCACCCGGCTTGAAACAACTGGCGGTAACCGTCGGTGAAACGATCAAACTCTCCCTCTCCAACTTGAAACTGCGTGATGAATTGCGCTCACAAGCCATCCAGGATCCGCTGACCGGTCTCTTCAACCGGCGCTACCTGGATGAGACCCTGCCGCGCGAACTGAATAGGGCACAGCGGCTGGGCACGCCGCTATGTGTGGTCATGCTCGATATGGATGGCTTCAAACAATTCAATGATGCTTTTGGGCACGGTCCCGGTGATGAGTTATTACGCACGTTTGCAGAGGTTCTGCGTAAATATCTGCGCAAAAGTGATATCTCGTGCCGCTATGGCGGTGATGAGTTTGTGCTTATTATGCCCGATTCACCCATCGCCGATACACAGCAGCGCGTGGAACAGATCCGTATACATCTCAATGAACTTCAACAAGTTCAACACGCTGGGCAACAACTGGGTATTGTCACTTTATCAGCCGGCATCGCGTCCATGCCTGAGCACGGGTCAACTGAAAGTGAACTGCTGAAAGCTGCGGACGAAGCCATGTATACTGCCAAACAAGGCGGGCGCAATCAGATTGTGGTTTACCAGAAAGCGTCTCAACTTTCAGTTCCTCCAACTGGTGTGGATGAATCTCTCACAGCTGATGGTTATGGCTAGGATATCCCTCAGAAATAACTCGAAACACACGCCGGAGGGATAAGACAGTCCCCCAAGTGGCGGAGCCAAACTCTCCCCAGCCGATGGATGCGGCTGGGGAGTTCCTGTTATAGGATTAAGTACTGGTAATTTCTTTTGCAATTATATATTTAACGAGACCCATCTTAAAAAGAATTCTTCCAACGTGGAGGCCTAAAATGAATACAATTGAACCGCAAGATGAAATACCCCAACGACCCTTTAATTTGATCGCGGCAGTGATCATAATCGTGGCTATCTGCGCCCTGTTGGCGCTTCTGATCGGTTTCCTCGCTTTTCGAGCCAACCAGCAAAATGCAGCGGACTTGATATGGGTACCTGATGATTACGCCACCATCCAGGCCGCCATTGATGCTGCCAACCCGGGCGGCATCATCCAGGTGAGATCTGGTGTGTATAACGAGAACCTGACGCTTAACAAGTCAGTCTCATTGGTTGCTGAAACCTTCGATCCGGTCAACCCAGCCAATAATCAAACGGTCATTGATGGTCTAGGCGGAGCAATAACCATCCTCATTCCACCTGATATGACCCAAATGCCCGTCATTCGTGGCTTTGTCATCCGAAATAGCATGGATGGCATTCAAGCCTCATCCGAGTTCATTACCGAATTTAACTTTTTCCACTCAGCCATCAACCTGGTCTCCTACCAAAAAGGCGGAGGTGGATTCAATCGTAACAACGTCTATTTCCATGCAAGCGGTAATGCAATCCGCCTGGACAACATTGATAGACCCATCCTGATCGAGAACAACCGTATTATGTATAGCGGGGAGTCTGGCATAGAGATCAGTTTGCAAAACATGAATATCCCGCCTGCCCCGGTGGAGATTCAGATCTGGAACAATATGATCCTTGGAAACCAGGAGGACGGTATTCAGTTGATCGACCATACAGGCGACCCGCAGGATACCAATCGCCGCTTTGTGATCACGGGTAACCTGATCGCCAATAACAAAAAGGCCGGCATTGGCCTGATGCCCAACGCAAACACGCTGGAAGACTATTCCGGTGCAGATGTCGTGGAAGCTGTGCGTGTCTTTAATAATACGTTCTATGGCAACGATTACGGCATCTCCGGCGGTGACAACCTGGTGGCATTCAACAACCTCATTGTCAATTCGATGAACATTGGAGTTTGGAAAGTCCAGGGCCCGGCTGGAGCCAACTCAGTAGTAGCCTATACCTTGTTCTACAATAATAGCCACCTCGAGGCTGACCAGACCACCATCGGTGCGGGCATTCTCACAGGGTTGGATCCGTTTTTCGTGGCCGCGCCAAACCCAGGTCCGGATGGAGCGTGGGAAACCGTGGACGATGATTTTAGCGGCCTGGTGCTCCAGTCCACATCGCCAGCCATCGATAAGGGCATCACCCAATATGTTGCAACAAATGGAGAGCCTGTTCCACCCAATCCAATTACAGGCTTCATCGGTGCCGCGCCTGACCTTGGGTGGCGTGAATTTGGAGCTCCAATCTTTATGACACCGACACAAACACCCGTTGCTTCATTCACACCTCCGCCGACTTTCACACCTGTCACGCTGACACCTGTGCTAACATTTACGCCTGCTGCGTCACTAACACCGCTGACGCCCACTCCTACTCTTACACCCGGATTGCCAACCTTAACACCGATATCCCCAACCGCAACCAGTACGGCCACTGTGCCAGTGCAGGTGACGATACAAAGCGTAGCTCCGAACACTGCCGTAGCGAATACGACCGTGGTCCTGACCGTTACCGGCTCTGGTTTTCAAAATGGAGCGGTGGTGGCCTTTGAAGGCGGACTCGGTCTTCCGCAAGAGGTCGTTGGTGTGCAGGTGCTCAATCCGAACACGCTTGCGGTCACGGTGACCGCCCGGAATGATGGCTCACTTGGCTCGCAGATCTGGGATATCCGCGTGACCAATCCCAATGCTTCAACCGCAGTATTGTTGGATGCATTCACCGTGATCCCTGCTCCATAGGGATAAATTGTCGTATAAAACCGTGCTGGGTTGAGTTTAACCAGCCTTGCTCCTTCATGCGCGACCCATCTCACCTCCCCCAGGTGGGGGAGCCAAGAACTCCCTAACCGATGGATGCAGTCAAGGGAGTTTTTTTCTACTATAGATTCATCGAAAGCTGGAAATATCATTGCTATCAATCGGGAGTTGCTATTATGAAAACCTACGAACAACGCGTGCCCATTCTGGAGTTTTTATATAAAAAACCCGGTGTGAATTTATCAGGGTTTACCGAAGAAACCCCGAATAATCTGGAAGAACAGATACGGGGTGCTTTCGATGATCTGCAACGCTCGGAGTTGCAATTATCCGAACACGTCGCCACCCTCCAATCCAAGAACAAGGAATTGGAAGCTTACGCCTCCACAGTTGCCCATGATCTCAAGGAACCTCTGTCGGTCATGATCCTGACCGCAAACCTGATCACCAAGATCCCCGATATAACCCGTGATGAATTGAAGGAATATCTAGGACAGATCAGATCCACGGCCTATCAAATGAACACGATCATCACCACCATGTTGCTGTTCGCCAAAGTAAGCAAGTCAGAAGCGCCAGTTGAGCAGGTGGATATGGCACAAGTTGTAGCGAATGTCTTGAATCGCTTAAGCGCCATGATCAAAGAATCCCAGGCTCAAATCGATCTGCCCGAGTGTTGGCCCGCTGCCATCGGTTACGCACCCTGGCTCGAGGAAGTATGGACGAATTACCTCAGCAATGCTCTCAAGCATGGAGGTCAACCGCCACGAGTGGAATTGGGCGCATCAGTCCAGACCGATGGTATGGTCCGTTTCTGGATATGTGATCAAGGTCCGGGCATTCCGATAGATGCACAGGCACGCCTCTTTCTACCGTTCAGCCAGACCGACCTCGTCTGTAACCCAAGTCACGGACTGGGTCTATCGATCGTGCACCGTATCGTTGAAAAGTTGGGTGGGCAGGTGGGCTTTGAAAGCGAAGCGGGCAAAGGCAGTTTGTTTTTCTTCACGCTGCAGGCTGAAACATTGGCAACCAAAAAGCTTATCCATGTTGAATAGCCCTGTTATGGGCTTCCCCCAAGTGGGCTAGATACAAACTCCCCAGCCGATGGATGTGGCTGGGGAGTTTTTGTTGTATGCTGGCTTCATGGTTGGTATTCTGCCGGAACCAAGCAGATCGTAGAAAGTTGAAATCCAAATATGGAGATACAAAATGGAAATTCCTTTAAACGCTCAAGTTGAATGTACAGATGGCGTCTATGGACGCTCAGAATATGTGTTGATAGACCCGGTCACAGACCAGATGACGTATTTGGTAGTGAAAGGGGATGTGCATCCCAATACGGAGTACCTTGTATCCGTTGATTTTGTGACCGAAACGATAGCCGATACGATTCGACTGATTTGCAGTAAGGCCGAGCTGGAGCAGATGACGCCATTTATCAAAACGGAGTTCGTTGAAGAGAAGGTGCTTGATTATGCAGGCTATCATGGTGGCGGACTAGCCGGAATGGGATCATACTACTATATGCCCTATGTTACTTCTGAAATAAGAGTGCCAGTGCTTGCGGATCATAAACAGATCCCACCGGGAGAACTGGCTGTACACCGTGGTACCCGCGTCGAGGCAACGGATGGTTATGTTGGTCACGTCGATGAATTCGTGGTCAACCCTGAGAACGGTCATATTACCTATCTGGTGATGCGTGAAGGTCATTTGTGGGGAAAAAGGGATGTGGTTGTCCCACTTTCGGCATTGGGTGAAACTCGCGAAGATACTGTGTTCCTGAATCTTGATAAGCATCAGATCGAGTCCCTTCCGACATTTTCCATGCGCAGGCGCTGGTCTTGATCTTTAGGACTGGTATGTAACACCTAGTAGGCTCAAGACACAGGCACTTGTATGTGGATGTCAAGTTATTATCTGGTATATGCTTACAGAAATATCACTGCCGCGCAAATGGATAATCCGCTCTGGCAGCAAAACTAATTGTATGCGTCTTTGATATCGTTGTGACAGTGACATCAAAATAATCCCAGTTCCAAGCCCAAAAGATTATTCTTGCTGAACAGCTCATTTTTGGGTTTCCCCCAAGTGGCGGAGACAAACTCTCCCCAGCCGATGGATGCGGCTGGGGAGAGTTTGTCGTAGGATTAGTGTAGCTTCATAGCTTATGTTGTTTCGAGAAAGTTTGGATCATCCAGATCCATCATTGTTCAAAACACAGGAGGAACAGTCAGATAGATGGACTGCCTCTTCTTACACAAGCAAAGAAAGGAGATTCCCAATGTTATATACAATCATCATTGTACTCATCGTGCTGTTTTTGATTGGCGTCTTGCGATAAAGCCAACAGTGAAACATCCCACTTCAAGGAAAATCCTTATCAAGATGTGCAATGAAGTGACCGCGAAAAACATGGCTGCCTGCCCGATGGCATCAAACAGGCAGCTATGTGGCGCACTAGATACAGAACGAGAAGACCAAAATAAAAGAGCTTTGAAATGAGAATAGCTGTGGTACATCGTAACGCCTGGCCGGGCATCATGCTGATAGTTGCGGGCTTCATAGCAATTATGGTGTTTATGTTCAGCCTTTCGGTTCAATTTACCCCGGTCAGCGCTGATGCAATTGTAGCCGCGCCTCTGTGCGGTGAAGGCTCTGCGCCAGATTACGGCTTTACCTATGATCTACAGCAAGCACACTGGACGGTTGATTGGCAGGCCTATGTCACAGAACAGACAGTGACCGAAGTAGATGTGATCCTTGATCAGTTGAATGGAGACGCCATTGCGCAGACGATGATTCTGATCCAACCGCAGGAACAGGTCAGCATACGTACGAACTGCGCCGTGCACTTCCTGCGTTATATGCAACTAGGCTTGCCAACCGGCGAACGCAAGGACAACGGCTTTGTTTTCTTGATCGTTGTTGAACCTGAGCGTATTGATGTCCACTATGCGGTGGGGCTGGGCTTGCCAGCATTAACCGCTCCCGAGTTGACGAACATCAACCGTGCCGCTGAGTCCGCCTACCAAACCACTCGCAGCCTGGACCAGGCATTATTGACCCTAGTGCAGGCGTTCGACACAGTTGCGCGTGATAACTATGCCCCGCTGATCTACCCCACATCAACGCCGGAGGACAGCACTCTGCCTTCAGGACCTGCGGGTATTCTGGCCCTGTGCGGTCAACTGTGTATGGGCATCTTCTTTTTGCTTTTTGTCATGTGGATGCTCACACAGGTAGGCATGGGCCCGGGTGGCTTCAATTCATCTGGTTCGGGTTCTTGGGGACGAGGTGGATTTTCTTCGGGTAGAGGCGGATTTTCCTCAGGTCGAGGCAGCAGCGGTCCACGAATGCGAGGCGGCAGCGGCAGCGGGCGCTCTGGGCGAACCAATTAACTTAAAACAGGAGATGAAGAAACATGAAACACTATATAAAACATCTATTTCCCATTTTTATCGCGCTGATCATGCTGGTCGGGCTGAGCAGTTGCGGTGTTGTGAAGTCGGCTACGACCGAATATAACGAACTGGTTGCGCTGGTACAAGGCGTACAAGCGGCAGCCTCTAATTTTCAGTTGGTGACAGATACACAATATGCCAAGATCCAGGCAAAAACGCAGATCACCAAGGATTATTACGATGCGGTCAGCAACAGCGGCGAGGTGTGGACAGGTAACTTCCGCTCGGAACAGGAAGCACTCGCAAATATGCTGAACAATTACCGCGACGAAAACGGTCAGCCTCTGGATCCCACCCAGCTTAACTTGGACGCTCTCCAGGAGCAAGGCGCCTTGCCAGATTCCCTTGGGCAGGGTTTTTCACTTTATGTCAACGCCATTACTCAGGCTCCTCCGCCCGTGCCAGCCCCGGAGGTTACTCTGGCGCTTGGCGATACCGTCGACGAGGCCATGAACACCATTCAATTGGCAGGCACGGATTGGAATGATGCCGTTAAAGCCTATAACACCCGTCGGGCGCAGATCGCAGGTGAGGTCGTGGCGCGCGTATCCGAGTATTTTGGTTTCGACCTACCGGTAACCTTCCCGTATTATCAGGGCGGTAATGCCGGCCAGCCCATCCAGAATCCACTGGCAACGCCCAAGCCGTAAACGCTACTTTTCTTACAACATCAAATCCCAATTTCTCCCCCAAGTGGCGGAGACGAACATTCCCCGGCTGATGGATGTGGCAAATCAGTGAGTATCGTAAACTGAGAGTAGATATAACACTTGAACTCTATTGCACGCCCAATAAAAGGAGCCATACCATGTCAGTCGCAAAAGTAAGTGAAATCATTGCATCTTCGCCAACGAGTTTTGATGATGCGATAAAGGTGGGTGTTGCGCGCGCTCATAAAACGCTCAAGAACCTCAAATCTGCATGGGTTGAGAACCAGCAGGTCAAGCTGGACGGTGAAGGACAAATCAGAGAATACCGCGTCCAGTTGAAGGTAACCTTCGTTATCGAAGATTGATCGAGAAATATCTCTGCTGGACATTCCTGTCAGTATTAATTCGAAAGAGAATCTCATTTCAAAAGGAAATGCTACGAACTGGATACTCTCAGTATTGCTGCTGCAGGTGAGCAACTTTTCTAAAAGTATTCTCGTGTTTTAAAAGGAGATTTCTTATGGATACTACATACATTATTATCGCGGTCGCTCTCGTGTTCGTTGTCTTGGGCGTCGTTTTGTGGCCGATGATAGCTCGCCGTAAACGTTTGGAGCGGCTCCATAGTCAGTTTGGATCTGAGTATGACCACACCGTGCAAACCCTGGGTGATGAGAAGAAAGCACAAACAGAGCTGGAGGAACGGCAGAAGCATGTTGAAGCTCTGGATATTCATCCACTGTCTGTTAACGAGCATAAACGTTATCTGGCTGATTGGGCTGCGGTCCAGTCTAAATTTGTCGACGAACCAGGGCAGGCGATCGTAGATGCCGACCGGCTCATTATGGAAGTCATGCAGTTGCGTAACTATCCATTATCTGATTTTGAACAGCGAGCGGCAGATGTCTCCGTCTCTTATCCTGCGTTGGTGAGCAATTACCGCGCCGCGCGGGTGATCGCACTAAAAAATCAGGAATACCAGGCTGACACGGAAGAATTACGACAGGCTATGATCTATTACCGATCACTGTTCGATGAACTTCTCGTAACAGATGCAGTTGTTGTTTAAGGAGAAAAAAAATGAACGAACAAAATTTTGAGGAACATGCGAAGATATCAGACCCCAAAGGTTCGGTGTTGGCAGGGCTGGTTCAACAGACGCCGATGGGTGAGGGCGTTGTTACTGTTGAACCGGCAGACGAGGTGATTGAGCACGAGGCGCCGTTGAGCGACGCGCTTCCTTACAATGTCCCGGAAGTTGAGACAAGTGTCATCGAAGGTGTTATCAGCACGAATGTTGGAGCGGTGGCGGCTCTGCTAAATCATGATGAAGCGGAACTTTTTCGCACCCGCTGGAGTGAAATCCAGGGCAAGTTTGTGGACGAACCGCGCTCTGCTGTCCAGCAGGCGGATGCGCTGGTATCTGAGGTGATCGATAAGATCACCAAAATGTTTGCAGACGAACATACCTCGCTGGAGGGACAGTGGAAAGAGGGCAATGATGTTTCTACTGAAGACCTTCGCCAGGCTTTGCAGCATTACCGTTCCTTCTTCAATCGTCTGGTGGTTTGAGTGGGAGGATGGAAACAAAGCCTAAACATTGTTTTCATATTGAATTTGATGTCTTCCTAGGTTGAGGAGAAGAACAGCCCCCGGTTGATACATATGGCCGGGGAGCTGTAACGACGCATGATTTTGACTTCACAAGTGAACATTTTATAGCTGATCGGTAGTGAATATGAAGAATAATGATTTCGCAGGAAATGTTGTTGAGACGCAGGACTTAACCAAAACATTTGGCGAAGATGTGGCTGTTCAATCATTAAATATGCAGGTGCCACGTGGCACTATTTTTGGTTTCGTTGGTCCAAGTGGCTGTGGAAAGACCACCACTGTTCGCTTATTAACCGGGTTTTATAAACCAACATCCGGTTCCTTGAGTGTACTGGGCAAAAACCCGACGAGTTTCTTAAAATCTGACAGAGAAAAAATAGGGTATCTGATCCAGCAATTTGTCCTGTACCCACAGCTAACTGTTTGGGAGAACTTGAATTTTGCAGCTTCCTTCTACGGTGTTGGCGTTTTTCGGCGGAGGCATTTAAATAAGCTGCTCGATTTTGTAGAATTGGCAGGAGACAAGCACAAATTGGCAAGAGATCTCTCCGGAGGGATGAAGAGACGCCTCAGCCTGGCAGCGACATTGGTGCACAAACCGGAATTACTGTTTCTGGATGAACCGACTGCCGGGATCGACCCGATCTTGCGCCGGAAGTTTTGGGATTATTTCAAGGAACTGCAGGCCGAAGGCCATTCTCTGTTTATTACTACGCAATATGTGGGTGAGGCTGCGTTTTGTGACCTGGTCGGGGTTATGTATGGAGGCAGACTGCTGATGATCGAAACCCCGGACGGGTTGCGCAGGAAAGCCTATGGGGGAGATCTGATCGGAATCAGAACCAATGAAGACCTCAGGTATGAACATCGGCAGCAATTGGAAAACCTGCCCTTTGTGCATGGTAAAGTAAAAATTATCAGTGACCAGGAAGTTGAAGCCATCGTTGAGGATGCCAGTACGGCAGTCGCGTTATTGCTGGAATGGTGCCAGACCCAACAATTGACTGTGGCAATGCTGGAGCAAAAATCCCCTTCTTTTGACGATGTATTTATTCGATTGATCGAAACGGAGATCGCGAATGATTAGATTCTTCAAATACCTTATTCGGATATCTTCATTCCTGGGAAAGGAGCTGACGGAAATATTTCGCCAGCCCAAGCTTATTTTGACGCTCGTTTTGGGGCCGTTTTTGATCATGCTTTTGTTTGGGGTGGCGTATCCCGACCAGACGCGTACTTTGAAAACTACTTTTGTAGCCACAGACCCTGTTTCTTTTCAGAAAGAGATGGACGCATTTGCCCAATCCTACAATTCGATAATTTTTGATTATAGTATTGCGAGTGACAAAGAAAAGGCGCTGGTGAAACTTGCCCTCAACCAAACCGACCTGGTAATCGTTGTACCAGATGTTTCGTTCGAGACCCTTGAAAACAACCAGCAGGCAGAGTTTCTTGTTTATCATAATGAAGTCGACCCATTCCAGGTCGGATATATTCAGTCCATAGCTAGAATATATATAGATGAGGTCAATCGTCAAGTTTTGAAATCTGCAACCGCACAGGGGCAAACCGACTCTGGCGCCCTGCAAAACAATTTAAAAACTGCGATCATCAAGACACAAACGCTTCGACAATCCATCCCGGCGGGAGATGTAAAAACGGCAGCGCAAGCTGCAGATCTTGAGAAAGATCTCACTGGCTTGGATGAAAAACTAACTATCTTCCGTTCTTTAACACCGGGTGTTTTGATCAGCCCATTTACTGCGAAGGTCTTTGGGCTATTCGGTGATCCCTTAACGGTAACCATGTTCTTTGTTCCTGCGGTGATCGTCCTGCTTTTACAGCACGTATCCATAACCTTTGCATCCCTATCCATTGTTCGAGAAGCACATTCCGGGATCATGGAATTGTTCAAAGTGGCCCCGATCACAGCTTTTGAAACTTTAGTAGGCAAATATCTTAGCTATCTATTCTTTGAAGTCATTCTTGCCGGTGTTATTACCGCGTTGGCGGTCTGGGTATTAAAAATTCCCATTTTGGGGAATCTACTGGACTATGCTTTAGCTGTGTTTGCCCTGCTTTTTACATCCCTTGGGGTTGGTTTTCTTATCTCTCTGGTCTCGGAAACTGACACCCAGGCTGTTCAATATTCGATGCTGTTACTACTGGCGAGCATCTTCTTTAGTGGATTCTTTATGGACCTGCGCCTAATGTGGGAGCCCATCACAGTTCTGGCATGGTCGCTACCGGCTACTTACGGTATTCGTATGTTGCAAGACATTATGTTACGTGGATCCTCAATACCTCAACTGGTATTTCTGGGGATTGCAATCATTGGAGTACTACTTTTCCTGATCGACTGGGTACTCCTAAGAAAAAAAATGGAAAGTTAATACTCTTGAATTTGATCTGAGACACCTCCCCCAAGTGACGGAGGCAAATACTCCCCAGCCGCAGGATGTAGCTGGGGAGTATTCGTTGTACGATGTGTACATGACCAGAGTATATATTGCCGATGCCAAGTCCGAAGAACGTAGCGCCCTACGTGTCTTGCTGCTTGATCTACAGATGGAAGTGGCTGGAGAAGCCGCTGATTGGGTCACTACGTTAGTTCAGGTGCCAATCAGCCGGACAGACATGTTGTTGATCGATTGGGATCTGCTCCCCAACTCGCCAACCGCGGCTCTGGACGAGATCCGCAGGGTTTGCCCGGCTGCGCTGGTCATTGTTCTCATCAGCCATCTGGACGCCCGTCAGCAAGCCGCGCTCTCGGCTGGCGCAGACGCATTTATCAGTAAAGGTGAGACGCCCGAGCGTGTGGCGGAGCGTTTACGCACTGTTGCCGCGAGTGTTCGTATTGTATGACGCAGTTGGCTGAATGAGATGCTTGAAAATAGACGCAAGTTGGGAGCGCTTTTACAAACGAAAGATGCGGAGGCTCAAAACATGGATAAAAATGAATTCGAAGAAAAGTGGAAAATAATCAAAGACCAATCCAAAGCGTGGTGGAGTCTCATCACCGACTCAGATCTGAACAAAGTCGAAGAAGCTGATGTCAAATTCTTTGAATATTTGACCATCCTCCAGCTGAAATATGGATATGACCGTCAGGTAGCCAAAGATGAAATCAGTAGACGTGTGGCAGAGTATGAAACCAAGCTGCAGACGATCATAGCCATGCGACCGTAATTCTTTTAGTTGTCAAAGCTGTTCCCGTATGCGTTAGCTCGGATCGATAATGGCGAGCGCCCATAACCTGGGACAGGATTAATAGATGATCCAAAGGAGGATCTAATGAACAAAGATGTATTCGAAGGCAAGTGGAAACAAATCCGCGGCGAGGCGAAAGCTTGGTGGGGCAAACTCACCGACGACGATCTGGACCGTGCCGCTGGCAAGTTCGATGTTCTAGCAGGCATCATTCAGGAAAAGTATGGCTATACCCGTGAAGCCGCAGCCGATGAAATCGATAAGCGCGTGACGGAGTATGAAGCCAATCTGAAGAAAAGCACAGCCCCGACGCCGTAATTTGTCAATGTGTATCGATGCTGTCCTTGCTCAAAAGAGATTAGGCAGCCAAACACGGGCAACCGTGAATCTGAAATACTCAATAGGAGAATAAAAAATGAACCTTATCATCTATCTCATTGCTGGAGCGATCGTTGGTTATGTCGCCAGTCGGATCATGCATACGAATTCACAACAGGGTACGTTGATGGATATCGTAGTTGGTGTGATTGGCGCGTTCATCGCTGGTTACTTCCTCAGCCCGCTGTTCGGTATCGGTACGATCAACGATGCCATCACCCTCCCAACCATGTTGGTAACCCTGCTGGGCTCCGTCGTGCTACTTTGGATCGTCAAAGCAGTCCGCCGCTAAACGTAACACTGAAGATTTAGTCAAGTAGTGAGCAGGGGATGTAGTCCCCTGCTCACTACGCAATTAACATAAAACGCAATATATCTATATTGAAGATGATAGTCATCCTGTTGTTGAATGGGATTCATGCTCAGAAAGAAAAGTTGAAATGTCAAACGAAAATAGAGTATCCGAAGTTAGAACATCACAAAGCGAATCGGGACGCGAGCAACGCATCTTTACCTTTAAAGCCAGCCAATTGATCTGGCTAGCGTTCGGCATTCTGGAAGCTTTGATCGTACTTCGTATTGGCTTGAAACTGATCGGTGCCAATCCCGATAGTCCGATTGTCGCCTTGATCTATGGCTTTACAGGCTTATTTCTCATCCCCTTTGTGGGAGTGATCGGTTCGCCGACGAGCGGCAATATGGTACTGGAAACATCATCCATGTTTGCGCTGGGAATATATGCCTTGATTGCCATCGTATTTGAAAGACTGGTTTGGTTGATCTTCTATCGTCCGCGTGGACCCGTGGTGGCAGTTACCGAGACCAGCACCAGTGAGAGCCATACTCCCCAATAAATCAAGGGAGCTGGAATGGATGGATGCGGGTATTTATCCTGGTTCATCAGAATCCGAATAAATACCAGCAAATTACTTTAACCCGTATGCACATTACCTGGACTGCAACAACGGTCACTATTGATTGGTAAGGAGAAAACAAAATGATTAATGAGAATCTTGAATACAAACACAGCACAAATAACGTACTGAACGTTTTGGTTGGCGTGCTGGTTGGCGGTCTGGCTGGCGCTGTGACAATGCTATTGCTTGCGCCGCAATCTGGAAAAAGAACCAGAATGCAAATCCAGGAAAAGGGCATTGAATTACGTGATCGGGCTACTGGAATCATGGAAGATGCCGTGGCACAGGTGCGTTTAAATGGAAACAAGCTTGCCAGAGATGGACGCCGCAAAGCCAATGAATTACTGCATCAAGGTCAAAACCTGGTTGCGGAACAAGTAGAGTATGTAAGCGATGCGGTAAAAGCTGGGAAAAAGGCTATCCAAAGTTCTTAAGGCTGATACCTGTATACATCAATCTCGCGAAAGTAAAATCATTAACTTGGTATTAAATTAGGAGAATAAAAATGAATACTGGTCAACTGAAATGGGTTATGCTCGGGATCTTTTTGATCATCACTGGCTTGGGTCTTCTTGGTATTGGCCTTGGTGCAATATTTAACGTCCTTGCAGGGATCTGCGCATTGATTGCCGGTATTTTGTTCATCATCAACCGCTAACCTGTCCCAATGTCTTTCTGGAGCACGGCCTCTAGGTGAGGCCGTGCTCCAGAATCTCTTTTCTGTTATGTTTTACTTTAAGATGGGGCAGGGGAGATATCTCCGGGGAATTCGACCAAGTGGCTTGCTCCATTTTGAAAAGCTATTATTAGAATCGTATTGAGAATTTTTATGATTCTATATCGAGGAGTACGTATGTTGCCAGAACAAATACCCGAACTAAGCCTTGATAAATTTTCCAGGTGCGAGGAACAAACGCAGACGATAGCTCGTGGTGTAAGCCTTAACTCGATCCAAAAGGCGGATGGGATTACAAAGGATGCCATTTACCACGCCTTCTGGAAAGACGATGTGCTGCGAGTCCTTGAATATGATGAAATCGATGTTCACGTAAAAAATGGTGTTGTCTATTTGAACGGCCATATCGTGAGTGCCACCAGCCAAAGCCGGGTAATAAGCGCCCTCGGCACGATCCCCGGCATTTTGAGAATCGATAATAAACTCGTTTTAGACGACAAGCTCACTCTCGAAGTTGCAACATCTTTAGGTGAGTTGGAGCACATGTATGCCTGCAAATTTTTTACAGGCGCTTCACATGGAGTGATATCCCTGAATGGTATTGTGAGTGACAAAAATGTGAAATTGCTGGCTGAGAAATGCGCAGCCAGTCATCCACAAGTCCGCGGAGTGGTCAACAACGTTCAGGTCTCAGGGACAGTGCTGGCGTCGCAGGGGCAACCATTCTTGCAACCCCGCATCGGGGAAACGATCTATTTTCTTGATGGCGTCTCTGGGATTGTAAAGCAAGTGATTATCGACCCGAATCATCGGCGCGTGATTCAAATTGTCGTCCAGGGCAGGCTTTCGAGCCAGAAACAGAATTCAACAGCTCAAAAAAACAACCAGTCTCAAATCGCCGAAAAGACAGTCCTTATTCCAATCCATCTGATTCGTTATCTGACCGTTAGCTCAGGTTTTTTAACCATCAAAAGTACAGAGATATCACAATATCAAGATTTTAATCCCTTGTATTTTGCTGTCCCCTCGGTGGATTGGACTTTGCCATACCCGTATTGCCCTGGAGATGTCCTTTTTCATGTGGACGTTGTAGAGCTTGAGAATCAAATGATGGTTGATCCTGATATCACGCAAATGAATAGTTCAGCGCAGCCCACATCTGTAAAGGCGCCGGAAATGCCCGTTGATATTATTGCCACATGGGAGGATGATGGTGGGCAGATCATTCAACCGGTTGAGGCAGACGTCATGGCAGAGTCTAGAGTGAGTACATCAGAAGCACAAAGTAGTGTTCAAATAATGGAAAAATCCATCGACCAGGTTAATGACAGCCTTGGCGGATAAGATAACGAACAAATTATCGGCTGCCGAAACAGCGGATACAGGCGGTGTAGATGCACACATCGGCTGACAAGTTAAATTGCAATAGTAGATAGCATGACGCTTCAACCTCCTTCGCAACCCTATGATTGGACGTTCCAGCGGGTCGTGTGGGCGACGCTGGTACTGGTTTCTGTCATCCTTGGATTCTGGCTACTCTATCGTTTTAACCAGGTCGTCTTCAGCCTATTTATTGCCATTGTGATCGGCACAGTGATCAGACCCACTGTAGCCTGGTTGCATCAGCGTGGACTTCCTCAGATCGTGGGGGTCATTCTTGTTTATCTCCTGTTACTTATCCTGCTCATTGGTTTCCTGCTGTTGGTGCTTCCACTGATCGTTGAACAAAGTGCTACGATCGCTGCCGCAGCGCCCAACTACTACCAAACCCTGCGCGAGTGGCTGGGTAATTATCCTAATCAATTACTTGTGCGCTTAGGTGAGTTCCTCCCAGCTACGCTGCCCAGCCTGCAGCCACGCACCGTGCAGCAAACGGGGCCGGAGGTGATGGTTTCAGCAGGCCAGGTACTGGGTTATATAACTGTAGTATCCAAAGCTCTCTTTATTTCCATAGTTGTTTTGGTATTAGCTTTTTACTGGACTCTGGATGGTCCGCGAATCATCCAATCATTCTTGATGCTGATTCCACAAGACCAGCGTGAGAGTATTAGCGAGCTTATTTTAGCCATGGAAACCAAGGTTGGCTTCTTCATAGCCGGACAAGGCGTCCTTTGCCTGGTCATAGGTATCATGGCGCTGATTGCCTATCTGCTTATCGGCTTGCCCAATGCGCTGGTGTTGGCGCTCATGGCGGGCGTGCTGGAAGCCGTACCGATGATTGGTCCATTACTTGGCGCCATTCCGGCGGCGCTGGTTGCCCTTTCGATTGCGCCTGACAAACTGATTTGGGTTATCGTTGCGACTGTTGTTATTCAACAATTGGAAAATAGTCTGCTTGTGCCACGCGTCATGCGCAGGGCGGTCGGGGTCAATCCATTCGTTACCTTGCTGGCCCTTTTTGCCTTTAGCTCCCTGTTTGGCATTGCCGGAGCGTTCATGGCGATTCCCATGGCAGCGATTATTCAACTCCTGCTTAATCGTTTCGTTTTTCATCCGGCTGCGATGGAACCGGAAGCCTCAGCCGGCCGTGATTATGCCAGCCGTCTGCGCTATGAAGCGCAGGACCTGGCTCAAGACTTGCGTAAGCAGGCGCGGCTCGGAAAAGAGGGATCAGATCTAGGGGTCAAACAGATCGATCATGTAATGGATGAGATTGAGGGAATTACAACTGACCTGGATTCTCTGCTGGCATTGATCCCACCCTCGGAGACAGCATGACAAAGCAACTTGTAGTATTCGGTACGGCAATTATGACCACTTTGCTGGCATTGGTTGTGCTGTGGCAGTTCCATATTGTGATCATCTACGTTTTGATTTCACTGGCGCTTGCGGCCACAGTCCGCCCATTCGTTATAAGCTGGACCACGCGCGGTGTCACGGCGCGTGTGGTCTTGATTTTTCTTTTCATAATTAGCCTGGGTGGCTTCGTTTACTCAATCTTCCTGATTGGTAAGTTTGTGATCGGGGATATTCAACAATTAGCTCAAACGCTTTCAGTGTTGGGTACCTGGATACTGCCGCCCTGGTTGGAGGGCAGTTCGTTCCAACAGATCTTAATTGCACGATTGCCGACTCCTGACAAGCTCTTTGAAGCAGTTACCGGTGAGCAAGGTCAACTTGTGCTGCCGGCCTTGCTTGGTTTCACGGAAGGTATTGGTGGTTTTGTGAGCGGCGCCATTATCATTCTGTTCCTGAGTCTCTATTGGAGCATCAATCAAATTCATTTTGAACGACTTTGGCTCTCATTGCTTCCATCTGAATTGCGCAAGCATGCACGCAGCGTTTGGCGGACAATCGAGCCTGAACTCGGCGCTTACATACGCAGTGAGGTAATCCAAAGTATCCTGGCAGCATTACTATTAGGAATTGGATATTGGTTGCTCGGCTCCCAGTATGCAACCCTGCTGGCGCTGATTGGTGGACTGGCATGGTTGATACCTGTAGCGGGCGCAGCTCTAGCCATGATCCTGCCGCTAACAATAGGGCTGCTGACCAGTGTACAGCTTGGACTATTTACGACCCTCTATACGCTTATCGTTTTGATTGCCCTGCAAGTATGGGTTGAGCCGCGCCTTTTCAAACGCAAGTGGGATAATCCGATTCTGACGCTGGTCATACTCCTAGCCATGGCAGACGCTTTTGGTTTGCCTGGCATCATTGTTGCGCCGCCTCTTTCTGCTGTATGTCAAATCTTGTGGAATCTTCTGGTTAGCAACCGCCTGGCTTCTGGAGCTGCTGCTCAAGTTTCAGATCTCAGGGCACGCCAGGCACATTTATTGGCTTTCATCAAAGAGATGGAAGAACTACCTCCACCTCTGGTAGCCAGTAGTATGGAGCGTCTCACCACTATGCTTGAGAAAGCCGAACCGCTATTGCAAGCTACTCTTCCAGCTGTTCCCCCCGATCTATTTCATCCAACCCAGCCTGTCGATGGCTAGGATGCAATAACGCTATCCCAACACCTGAATAAATAAGTAACGGATTCTGCCTATTGGACTGAACTGTCTAAACGATCTCACTTTGTACGATTTGCTCTTCCTTTAGATGCAATTCTAAATTTCACACCAATCTCTCCCCCAAGTGACGGAGACAAACACTCCCCTGCTGATGGATGTGTCTGGAGGGGGACTATTGTATGATGGTTAAAGAACAAATCGCTCAAAAGGAGAAGTTTCATGCTTACCTGGATTATCGTAATTCTACTCATACTATGGTTACTCGGATACTTCGGACCGAATATCTCATCAAGTTTCCCGCGCACTGGCAATGTTGTCCACACACTGCTGGTTATCGCTGTCATTCTCATCGTTTTGAGACTGTTAGGAGTTGCCTAAATTTGCAATTCGTTCGAAAGTAGGATGGACGGCCAGACAGACTGCCTCTCCATACGCAATTCAAGAAAGGAGATTTCCAATGTTATATACCATCATTATCGTTCTAATAGTATTGTTTTTGATTGGCGTTTTGCGATAGAGCCAATGCCCAAATCTACATCAGTTCGGAATTTACACGCATCTTGTAATTCTCCTGAAATCATACAGATCACTTGGCGCAGGCGTTGGAACGATCTGACTCCTGGATGGCGAAGAATCTCTATGTTCAGGGCACGAGATTTTTTGTTTTTCTGATAATGCCATAGTTTGAAGGAGAATTCTTATGAAAAAGTGTAGTGAAGTAATGACGAAAGACCCAGTCTGCTGCCTGCCCAATGATATGGTGGCGGATGTCGCGGAGTTAATGAATAGCGGGAACATTGGTTCGATACCGGTCATTGAGAATGAGCAAACTAAAAAATTAATCGGCATCGTGACCGATCGGGATTTGACTTTGAAGATTGTCGCCAAAGGGCTCGATGCCAAATCCACAAAAGTGGAGGCAGTGATGACTCGTACGGTAGTGACCTGCCTCGCCGCTGATGATTTGCAGAAAGCGCTGGATGCAATGGCTGAACATCAATTGCGTCGTATTCCTGTTGTGGATGTTGATAATAAGATTGTCGGGATCATTGCCCAGGCAGACGTGGCAACACGGGTTGATCAGCCTGAAAAAACGGCCGAGATGGTTAAGGAAATTTCCCAAGCTAGTGGGTCATAAAATAGCCAAAAGAATAATGATAAACAAAGGAGAATAAGAAATGACAAACACAAGAATGAACAAATCTCAATTCGTGGCTGCCCTGGCCGAGAAAAGTGGACTCGATAAGAAACAAGCCACGTCTGCACTTGACACGATCAACTCAATTGTAGCTCAACAACTTGGTAAGCAAGGACCGGGCGAAGTCCTCATCCCAGGTTTGCTTAAGCTAAATATCGTTGATAAGCCAGCCACGCCCAAACACGAAGGCATCAATCCATTCACGAAAGAGCCGATGACCTTTAAAGCAAAAGCGGCGCGCAAAGTCATCAAAGTGCGACCGCTCAAAGCGCTGAAAGATGCCATATAGATTCCACTCTGCTGATTTAGCAGCGGCTCATTATCTAATGAGATTGGAAGTTTAAAATGAATGCCGCGCATCGCAATTTGCACATTGTTGTTTTGTTCACATTATCAATCACCCTGCTTCTGGTCGGGTGTTCTACCCTGATAGGGACTCCCTCTGTTGACCAGGAATTCATAGCTGAATCAGTGCAAACTAATGTGCCCTGCGAGGCGTGTGCACAGGCAACATTAGCCGCAGCATTAACCCAACAAAAAAATAGTGTGGATAATCAGGCAGCAAGCAATGCTGAAATTGTCCGCGCTAATGCACAAGCGACCCTGGATGCAGCCAATGCCACTATGGGGGCAGTCCAGACTCAGGATCAAAACAATGCCAATGTCATTGCGGCACAGATTGCGGCTACTGTCGAAATTGAGCGTGCCAATGCCCAGGCGACTTTGAATTCAGCTGGCGCGACCCAAAGCATCGCTCTAACCCAGGATGCAATCCAACAGACGCAAATGGCGGACCTGGCAACATCCAATGCCCAAGCCCTGATGCTTCAACAAAATCAAGACCAACTCGCGGCCAGTACTCAAACTGCAGTTGCCAATAATATCGCCACCCAAACTCAAGCTGCAGCGGCAACCTCGCAATGGTATGCTGACCAGGATCGCCAGCGCGCAGAACAACGCCAGGGTCCAATGGCATTCTTGTGGACATTGTGTTTGCCAATTTTCTTTGTCATCTTAGCTGGTTTGGTTCTTTGGGGTTTCTGGCGCTGGCTCAGAATTCAACAAGCCAACCAGCTTCTTCTCGAAAATCCTGTTGACAAGCTGCCGGCACCGGCAGCAGAAGTCAGACATCACCGGCACGATGATCCGGTGCCATATCTTGAAAGTGATATTGACAGCGGCTATCAGGTCACAACGCCTGACGATCAGGTGCAAAAGTGGGTTGATGAAGTCAAGAGCAAGCTGAATGACAGTGATAAGAAGAATGAAAATGATAATACAGACAAATGACCAAAATCAATTCAATCAGAAAGCCTGGCGGATCAGAAGACAGGTTTCGAAGATCCTGACCAAATGGGGTTTATTGCCGCGATTTAAACGCTGGCGACTCACACAAGACCCAGATACGGGAATGGTCGTATTGTTTGGCATCCTCAATAATAAATATATTGCAACACATACCTCAATTCCTTTTAGTGATTACTTCGATCCCCGTTTATTGCATGAACTTGCCAACGAACTGCAAGTACAAGTCGTGTCGTGCAATAGCGATGGACTTCGTTATGCCTTTATTTTAGACCGTGGTCAGCTTGACAAACTACCAACGCATATCGATTATCCCTTCATTGACAATGGCAAACTATTGGTCAGGGTTGTTTACAGCGATACTCCGCAACCTGCGCCAGTTCCACCTGTGGAGATCGCAACGGTTGATGATCAAACCTTAGTTCGCGAGGGTGTGGGTGCTTTCTTGAAGGTTTTTGATGATATCAAACTTAGAGACGATGCTGCTGCTGTACACCTCTCCGCTCAAAACCCGCCAGATATGGTGGTCATTAACGCTGACGAATTCCATAAGCGTGTGGCAGAGCATGAAGCGTATCGGCAGAGACGCAAATATGTGCAGGAGCTATTTGGCAAGACGCCCAGCTAAGGGTAGATCAAGCGCGTAATTCTACAGAGACAAAGGATAGGAATATAAATGAGCACCAATTTCAATTTGGTAATCACGAACCGACATTAATCGTTGTAAAGAGTGAATCCCGAGCATTTAGCCAAACATATGGACTATGATCAAGTTTGTTCCTGCCCGGAGGTCTGATCAAAAGGAAAACCCCATGAATAAAAGAGTTGGGTTGTGGCTTGACCGCAACAAAGCCGTTATCGTAAGTATTACAGACAACGGCGAAGAAAGAAAAAGAATCACATCAGACATGGAGCATTATGTCCTCTACTCCACCACTGTTCCAGGGGATGGGTCACCGGAGAATATACGTGACAGACGGTACTGGAATCATCTTGGTGAATACTACGACAGCATCATCGCGCATATTCGCGATGCCAAAGCGATCCAGATTTTTGGACCAGGTGAAGCCAAGTATGAACTCAAAAAACATCTTGAGCAGGAAGGGTTGTCGGAATATATTGTGAGTATGGAAGATGCCGAAAAGCTGACAGACGATCAAATTGGAGTGAAAGTTGAGGAACGCTTCCCAGCTCGATCTCAATTCGACATTTCCTAGGTGAATGTGTCTCCTCAACTGATTGATAGTCATGCCTTGGTCGGTACATACTGTCACTGGGAAGTATTATCTCCAGGATGAGAAGGTGAACGTGAACAAAAGTTGCGCTTCCTGAATTTAATATTGCCGAGGAGAAAAGATCATGAAATTGATATTGCTCTTTATTGTAATGGATCTGTTTACTGTACTGGCTTACCCCTTTGTATTTGCATATAGCAAGCTACACCAGTTTGCAGATTCAAAAGAAAGGTAATTATGCGTAAGGAAAAGATCTATTTCCCTGACCGACAGACAATTTGTGTATTTCCCAACGAGCGTTCGGAAATACCCCAGGCTATTGATGATTTGAACTTGAAAGACCGCTATGCTGTGATCGTATTAATTGGTGGCGATATTGATGAACATCAGGCTGTAGTGACTCTCAAGGCCATCCAAACCATTGCAAAGATTGCAGAAGACCTGCATGCTGTAGTGGTCTGTGGCGGAACCAACATGGGTGTGATGGCTGAGATCGGTCAAATAAAACAGGAAAAACATTACAAATTTCCGTTGGTTGGTGTAGCTCCAGCGGGGTTGGTTGCCTGGCCTGGCGGACCGCGTAACACAAAGCTTTTATGGTGGGGAGAAAAGCGCTGGCAATTAGAATCCCACTACTCGCATTTCATTCTTGTACCGGGCAGTCAGTTTGGGGATGAGTCTCCGTGGATTGTGGATACGGCAACCTGTTTATCCAAAGACGATCAATCTGTGACGATTTTGATTAACGGTGGCGAAATTTCTCGGAAAGATATCGAATTGAGTCTGGAGCATGGTCGCCCCGTCATCGCTTTGAGTCGCACAGGCCGTTTGGCAGATGAATTAGCGAGCCAGCCTAATCGGCATGAATTGATAACCGTAGTTCCAGCAAGCGCTGAACAACAAATCGTTGAGGCTGTTCGGGCGTTATTATCGGTTACCGAAAGAAACGTGTTAGCCGAATCACTTACCAGCACAGCTTAAGAGTTAATCTTTCGCTTATTGAATAACCTAAAATTTGGAAGCAAAGATTCCCATAAATTTCCTCGCAAACGTAATGCAGCAGCAGGAAGGATGCCCCATGAATTCAAATGAAAAACATCATCGTGCTATTTTGCAAAGCATTGCCCACAATGCGATGCTTGAACACGACCTGCTCCCTGATTTTTCGGCTGAAGCGCTTGCCGAACTTGATGAACTTCAAATATCCATTGGAGCAAATGGTGTACCGAATGAGTCCCAACTTGATATTCGCGACATGCGGAATCTTCTGTGGGCTTCGATCGACAATAACGACTCGCGTGATCTTGATCAGCTCACGGTTGCCGAGGCAATGCCAGGAGGCAAGGTCAAAGTCATGGTTGCCATCGCAGATGTGGACTCACTCGTTAAAGAAGGCTCTGCCATCGGTGAACATGCCCGCCACAATACCACCTCGGTATATACCGCTGCGAGGATTTTCCCGATGCTTCCCGAAATACTTTCCACAGATCTCACCTCGTTGAATCCCAACGAGGAACGTTTGGCACTGGTCGTTGAGATGGAAATTAATATCGACGGTTCTTTAATGAGCTCAGCTGTTTATCGGGCACGTGTGCGCAACCGCGCCAAATTAGCTTATAGCAGTGTTGCGGCATGGTTGGATGGCAATGGATCCAACCCGGATGCAGTCACCGCTGTTCCCGGGTTGGATGAAAACCTGCGTATACAAGACAAAATCGCCCAAAGTATGAAGGGACTTCGTCATATCCATGGAGCGCTTAGCCTGGAAACGATTGAGGCGAGACCAGTATTTGATAATGATCAAATCCGCTCGCTCGAAATCGAGGAAAAGAACCGTGCCAAGGAGATCATTGAAAACTTCATGATCGCGGCGAATGGCGTAACCGCCCGTTATCTATCGACTAACGGATTCCCGTCGATCCGGCGCGTGGTGCGCATCCCAAAAAGATCGGATTGTTGAAATTGCCGGGGAATACAAATTCAGTCTTCCCGAAGTCCCGGATTCGAAAGCGCTGGATGATTTTCTAATCAAGCAAAAAGCCACGGATCCGGTTCGATTCCCTGATTTATCCCTGACTGTGATCAAGCTGTTGGGATCTGGTGAATATATCGCCGAACTTCCCGATGGGGATATCCCAGGGCACTTTGGTCTTGCAGTGAAAGACTATGCTCATTCGACGGCTCCCAATCGGCGCTATCCAGATTTGCTTACTCAACGTTTATTGAAAGCTGCTTTGGAAGGTAAACCGGCCCCTTATAGCAAAGATGAATTGGATGTTTTGGCGACTCACTGTACCGAAGCAGAAGATTCTGTCAAGAAAGTGGAACGGCGTGTCGAAAAATCCGCAGCTGCGCTTCTGCTCGAATCACGGATCGGAGAAAAGTTTGATGCGATCGTTACTGGCGCTTCTGAGAAAGGGACCTGGGTCCGGCTCCTTAAGATGCCTGTTGAAGGTAAGCTCGTACTAGGGTATGAAGGCATGGATGTTGGTAACCGGCTTCGCGTGCAGTTGATCGACACAAATGTTGAGCAGGGGTATATCGATTTCAAAAAAATCAGTTCGTCCAGACTTGAATAGGAGATTCGTTATGAAAAAAGAAGTTGGTTTGTGGATCGACCATCGGAAAGCGGTTATTGTAATTGTCACTGAGGATGGAGAAGAAATAAAGAAGATAAACTCTGACATGGAAAAGCGTGTCCGATTTTCTGGCGGCACCGCAGCAGACGGCTTGACAGAAGGTGCCCGAGACCGTCAGCTTGGAAACCATCTAAATAGTTATTACGATGAAGTCCTTGACGTTGTTCGTGATGCAAATTCCATTCAAATATTCGGACCGGGTGAAGCTAAAGGTGAATTAGAAAAACGCCTTGAAAATGCTGGCATTAAAGCGCAGATCCTTGCTATTGAAACCGTGGACAAAATGACTGATCACCAGATCGCGGCAAAAGTCCGGGAGCGTTTTCCAGCTTAGATTTACTCACGAGGTGGATCTTGCCCGATGTAATATGCATTAGGTGAGTTTACGAAGTTCCAAGACCAAAACAAGACCTAAAATGATGCTCACTTGTTGTGTGAAATTCTCTACTCATTAAACCAACCATTTGCCACTTCCGCACCGAGTTAACAAGAAAAACTTTTGTGCAATCTTTTAACTCCTCAACTTGAATAATTCTTTCCTCCACCTGACCCGTTTCCAGCAAATGTGCACGGAAGGTGCCGGGGAGTAAGCCGCAGGAGAGGGGCGGGGTGAAGAGTTGTCCGTCCATTTCAACGACGAGATTGCCGATGGTGAATTCAGTCAGTTCGTTACGTTCGTTGTGGAGGAGAACATCATCGCAGTCAGAAAAATCTATAAGGGCAGATTCGTGCACTTCACGATGTGTGGTTTTGTGATAAAGAAATACGTTTCCTGAATCGACGGGATCTTTCGCAAGGCAAACTTTCATGGGTGGATGGGTTTCTAAAGGTTGAAAAGGTTTTGCTTGAAAGTTAAGCTTGCCGTTTTTATTCAACAATAGTCTCACACGTTGCGGGGATGTGAATTGAGAAGATATTTCATGGAGGTAGGTTTCGAGGATTTCTTTTGGATGTAGGGGCGGAGTCTCCCCACCTTGGGGCGAGAGAACCTCGCCCCTACGAGAAATCGAAAAATCAAAGTAATCTGCTGAATCCAATAAGCGGCTGATATGTTTCTCGCGCAGAAAGAAACCATCTTCAGGAGTCCAGAGCATGGTTTCAAGCAGAGAGAATTGCGGCGTCTCATCTATCAGCACACGAGCTTTGAGCAAGGCTTCAGCATATTCATCGGTGCTTGTCGAGTCCCAGACGATGCCGCCGCCGACACCGTATTCGGCGGTTTGGGTTTCGCGGTCAATTAACGCGGTGCGGATCGCGACATTGAATTTTGCTTTACGATTTGGCGCAATATAGCCGATACTCCCGGTGTAAATTTTGCGCGGGGTTGTTTCCAGTTCTGAAATAATTCGCATCGTGCTGACCTTTGGCGCACCTGTGATGGAAGCGCATGGATAGAGCGCAGAGAATATCTGTGGCAGCGATGCAGATGTTTTTGCCTGCACAGTAGATGTCATTTGCCAGAGCGTGGGATATTTCTCCACCGTGAACAATTCTGGGACTTGGACACTACCGACTCTTGCGATGCGCCCCAGGTCATTACGGATCATATCCACAATCATGACGTTCTCTGCGCGATTCTTTTCCGATTCATGCAACCATTGAGCCTGCTCTGCATCTTCCAGCGTGGTACGTCCGCGTTTGACGGTTCCCTTCATGGGTCTGCCGGTGATGGTCTCGCCGTCGAGTCGAAAAAATAATTCAGGCGATGCCGAACTAATGACGTAACGTCCCGTATCGATGTAGGCGGCGTGGTTGTTCTGACTGCGCGCGAGATGCAGGAAGAAATTCCATGGATCGACGTTGAAATTCGTTTGCAGGCGCATCGTGTAATTGACTTGATACGTCTGCCCATCGGCGATGTGCTCCTTGATCTGCGCAATGGCGGCGTTGTACTTTTCGCGGTCCACGGTAGGGAGCCAGGTTAAGGCTGGTTTTGGTGAATCAGGTTCGGGCAAGGTCACGATGCGAGGTGTGGGGTAGAGTCCAAACCAAAGCAGTGGAAAGTCAGGGGTCGGTCGCGTTTGATGCGCTTTGTCGAATGTTGGTGCGGCTTCATAGCTGAGAAATCCCGCTGCGTGCCAACCGTTCAATTTGATCAAGTCTTCGATCTCGCGTAGGGCCGGGAGAACATCTGTGAGTGTGTTCACTTGAATCACGCGTTGGGGATTAGTGAAATGTAACCACGCTTCGTTTTCTTTCAATAGGACTTCGTTTGTATTGATAAAGGTATCCATGTGTCAATGGCTCACATTGTACCCTTTTGGTTGATTATCCTTCAACATGGGTAATGATAAAATTGACGAAATCTTTTAAAAAGGAGAATAGACATGAAACATTATCGGATCTTTCTTGCAATTACAATGCTTATGCTTGCATCGTTGGCGTGTAATGCTCTTTCAGGTGGCGGTGAGGATAATTCCACGAGACCTCCGGAGTCATCTTCTGATGATCAGGTGGCTCAACCAACCGCAGCGGAAATACCGTCCAATGACAACGGAAGTAAAGATAACAATGTAAGCACGGATTTCCCTGTGACGGATGATGCGTTCAATTTGATCGATGTTGGCGATGGGAGTATTTTGTACTATACCAAGATGTCGCAGGATGATGTGCTGAAATTTTATCGCGATGAATACGCATCCCGTGGTTACACCGAACGTGAGTTGTTGACCACGGTTTCAGATGGTGTTTTCAGTATAGTCTTCGATGGTGATCCGAGCGGCAAAGCCGTTGTGATCCAGAGTGTGGATCTGGGTGACGGCAGTTGCACGGTTGCGATTCGCCTTGAAGATGTATAGGCTCTTTGTGTAGAGTAAAAGCCATCGTCTTTTTGGGCGATGGCTTTTACTTTGAATCGGGTGAATATGAAAAAAGTAAAAATTTGGGAATGGATACCGGCATTGGTGGTCATGGGTATGATCTTTTGGTTTTCTGCTCAGCCTGGCGATGAACTGCCGGTTTTTAGCTGGGCAGATAAGATCGTGAAGAAATCGGGACACATGATCGGGTATGCCCTGCTGGCTTTCTGGTATTGGTACGCCTTGGGATTGCAGAGCAACAGACGTTGGTTCGCCTGGTTATTAGCCATCCTCTATGCCATAACGGATGAATACCACCAATCATTCGTACCGTACCGAGGACCATCCATTTGGGATGTGTTGATCTTTGATAACCTTGGGGCTTTGATTTCAATATGGTTAACCCATCGGTATATGAATAAACCAAAACGACCAGACAGTACTGCCTGATCGTTTAAAGCTAATTGCTAACCGCTAAAAGCTAACTCTACTCAAACTCCAATTCGATCTCTTCGTCTTCCTTGAATTCCTCCATGCGGTCAATCGAGATATCGCCGAACAGGTCTTCCTGGTGGGCATGGATGCGATAACGCTTGATCAACTCTAGCATGGCGAGGAAGGTCACCACGATCTCGATGCGTGAAGCGCCATCAGCGATCAACGCACTGAAGGTGGATCTCTCGACCTCTTTCATCAACTTGGCGATCTGGTCGATCTTCTCGCGGATCGTCACACGCGGTGCGGCGATCACATCCCCCAGTGGTTTTTTCTCGGCTTCCTTTTGGAATGCCGCCTCAGCCGCTGCAACCAGTTTCTCGAGCGTGAGATTGGAAAGGTCAAGTTTGGCTTCCACTTTGGGTGGGGGGGCGATGCGCAGATACGTCCGCAGGTTGGCTTGCTGGCGTGTAAAGATCCATGCGCCGATCTCTTTGTAGCGTTTGTACAGCTTCAGTTGATCAACCAGTGACTGCCCCGTATCCTCTTCACCGGCTTCGCGCGCGGGCGGTCTCGGTAGCAGAGCTTCAGATTTGATCTGCAATAATTTTGCGGCGATCACAATGAACGCCGAGATTTCATCGGCGTTGATCTGTTCCAGTCCGTTGATATATGCAAGGTATTGATCGGTCACCATCGCCAGCGACACCGAGGTAATATCCAACTCGGCGTGCTCGATCAAGTTGAGCAATAGGTCGAGCGGTCCATCGTAGACAGGCGTGTGAACGGTATAGTTTAGCTGACGTCCCAGCAGGTTATCCATAGGGCGTGAATTATATCATCTCGACCCTAAACGTCTCCGAGACCTTTAGGGTCTAATTATTCGTTATAATCAACCAATGTCTAATGAACTCACTCATCTTGATGAACATGGTCGCGCTCGCATGGTGGACGTAGGTCATAAGCCTGATACCGAACGGATCGCGATTGCATGCGGCGAGGTCCATATGAAAAAAGAGACGCTGGATCTGATCCGCGCTGGACAAATTAAAAAAGGCGACGTCCTCACCATCGCGCAGATTGCTGGCATCATCGCCTCAAAGCGGACCTCGGACCTGATTCCGTTATGTCATCCTTTGCCTCTCACCAAAGTGGATGTGGACCTCGCGTTGGATGATTCGCTTCCCGGTGTGGTTATCACCGCCACAGCTAAAACCATTGGCAAAACCGGCGTGGAAATGGAAGCGCTGACCGCGGTCTCTGTGGCGGCGTTAACGGTCTACGATATGGCGAAAGCCGCCGAGAAAACCATGTGCATCCAGAACATTCGTCTGCTTGAAAAGCATGGTGGACAATCTGGTGATGTCGTGAACGAGTAAAGTAGACAGGTAGACATGAGTCAACAATCTATAAATCTTCAAGAAAAACTCTCAAAATTCTCTGAGCATTGGTCGCCTAAGATTATTGCGCAGATGAACGATTACCATATCAAGCTTGCAAAGGTTCAAGGTGAATTCGTCTGGCATGACCACCCTGAAACCGATGAAGTGTTTCTGGTGGTTAAAGGGAAATTGGATATTCATTTTCACGATGGAAAAGTTTCTTTAGGCGAAGGCGAAATGTATGTGGTGCCCAAAGGCGTGGAGCATAGACCGGTCGCTGAAGTTGAGTGCCATATTTTATTGATCGAACCAGCTGATACAGTGAATACAGGTGATATTGTCGATGAAAAAACAGCCCCAAATGATGTCTGGATTTAGAGGATCATGAATCACGTTAAGTTATTGTTTTTTGCTACTATTCGCGATCGCGCGGGAACAAAATCTCTCGAGTTGGATATCCCCTTTGATATGACGATACAGGGATTGAAGGACAAGCTTGCGAGTGATATTCCGACGTTGAAAGATTCCATGAAAAGTGTATTGATCACGATCAATCGCGAATATGCGTTCGATGAAGCGATCATCCCTGCAGATGCAGAGATCGGGATGTTCCCGCCTGTGAGTGGAGGATGATATGGAATTCCCAACCATCTTTTCCATCACGGAAGATGAAATTGATTTGAACGATCTGCTTGCGAAGATCACGCTCACGTCTACGGGGGCGGCAGCGATCTTTACGGGCATGGTGCGCGGTGAAACCAGGCGCGGCGAAGCACATGACACTGATTATCTGGAATACGAAGCGTATATCCCGATGGCTGAGGCGAAGATGAAACAGGTCGCTGATGAGATCCGTACGAAGTGGTCAGTGATCGAGGGGATCGCGATTGTTCAGCGGATTGGTAAGTTGTATCCGAAAACGCCTACCGTATTAATTGCATGTACCGCCGCCCACCGTGATACGGGCGTATTTGAAGCTGCACGTTATGGCATCGATCGTTTGAAGGAGATCGTGCCGATCTGGAAAAAGGAAGTCAGCCCGGATGGTCAATTTTGGGTGGAGGGTGATTACACTCCGAAGCCCGGGGAATGATAAGACAGATATGCCTTTTCATCTCGAATCGCCGCGCCTCATTCTACGCCCCTTTCAGGATTCTGATCTAGAAAGCTTTCTTGCCTACCGAAACGACCCGGAAGTGGCAAAGTATCAGAGTTGGAGTGTGCCGTATCCACGTGAAAGTGGCGTTCAATTTGTTGATCTCATGAAGATGACCAATCTTGCAAGTCAGGGTGAGTGGTATCAAGTGGCTGTGGAGCTCAAGTCCACGCGGGAGATGATCGGGGATGTGGCTTTTTGTACGCTGATCTCTGATGAACAGCAAGCACTCATCGGTTATAGTCTGTCACGCCCGTATTGGCATCAAGGCTATGCATTTGAAGCTGTGAGTACCCTGCTTGGATATTTATTTGAAGAGCGTGGTTTGCATCGTGTGATCGCTGAATGTGACGTGGATAATGTTGCTTCGTGGAAGTTGTTGCAGAAGCTTGGCTTTCGACGGGAGGCACATTTGGTGGAGAATGTTTATTTTAAAGGGAGCTATGGGAGTGAATATCACTACGCCTTGTTGGCGCGGGAGTGGCACAAAATTTCTTGAAACAGAGGCAGGTTTCGGCTGGCGCGAAGCGGAGGCGGAGCTAGTCCATTTGGGGCGTGACGTACAGACATATTCGGGGTTTTAGTAATGCGAAGGTCTTATTCTATGAATGTGAGGAATACATGGAAAGAGTAGTGATTACTGGCATGGGCACGGTGAACCCACTGGGGCTGACCGTGGAAGAAAGTTGGCAGAATGCGATCAAGGGCGTTTCTGGCGTGGGTCCGATCACGTTGTTCGATTCTGCTCCTTTGAATGTACATTTTGCAGCGGAAGTGAAGGGCTTTAATCCTGATAATTATATGGATGCGAAGGAAGCGCGACGACGCGACCGTTTTGAGCAATTGGGCGCAGCTGCAGCGAAAGATGCGATTGCTAATTCAGGGTTGGAGATCACGGAAGCAAACGCTGGGCGGATTGGGGTGTTGGTTTCATCGGCGATCGGTGGCATCAAATCGCTGAGCGATGCCGTGATCACCAACTTTACTGAAGGACCGCGCAGGGTAAGTCCGTTTTTGATTCCCATGTTGATGCCGAATGGCGCGGCTGGGATGATCGCGATCGACCATCAAATCAAGGGACCGTGTTTTTCTGTGGCTTCAGCATGTGCTTCGGGTTGTGACGGGATCGGTACTGCGCTCTTGATGTTGAAAGCGGGGATGATCGATGCCGCAGTGGCGGGCGCGGCGGAGATGACGATCTGTTCGGTAGGTGTTGCGGCGTTTGATCGTGTGGGTGCGATGTCCCGCCGTAATGATGATTATTCGATGGCACCGCAACCGTTCGATAAGAATCGTGATGGTTTGGTAATGGGCGAAGGTGCTGGAATTCTGGTGCTGGAAACCGAAACTCATGCGAAGAAACGTGGCGCGAATATTCTGGCTGAGTTGGCTGGTTATGGCGCAACTGCTGATGCGTATCATGTGACAGCTCCGCATGAGACCGGGGCTGGCGGTGCCGCAGCAATGAAGATGGCGCTTGAATCTGCCCGGGCAAATGTGGATGAGTTGGGTTACATCAATGCACATGGGACTGGCACATCGTTGAACGATCAATCTGAGACCCGAGCGGTCAAAGCTGCATTTGGGGAGCAAGCTTACAAGATTCCGATCTCATCCACCAAGTCAATGACGGGGCATATGATGGGTGCGACTGGCGCTTTGGAAGCGATCTTTTGTGTGCAGGCGGTGCGTGAAGGCGTTTTACCGCCCACGATCCATTATGAAACCCCTGACCCTGAATGTGACCTGGATTACATCCCGAACAAAGCGCGCGAGAAGAAGATCACGCTGGCGCTCAGCAATGCATTCGGGTTCGGTGGTCACAATGCGGTGTTGGCGATACGGAAATATAGTTAGCCTATAATCGGTTTTAGTTGAGATATAAAACGGCGCCAGGACCCTGGCGCCGTTTGGTTTTGTATTTTTATGATGTGTTTAGTGTTTATAAAAATCTTCGGGAAAATCGGGTGGCTGCAGAAAACTTAACAAGCCGTGGGTATGAGTTGAGTGCACAACAGGTTTCTCGAACCATACCAGCAGCAAGCTTGTACCCAAACCAGCCATTCCGATCCATTGAATGCTGGTGAGCGTCTCTTTTAGATAGATATGACTGAATAAGACTGCGATCAAAAGTTCGCCCAAACCAAGCAAAGCAGTTTGCATGCCACCTATGTGTTTCACCCCTGTGAACAACAATAAGCGTGAGAAAAAAGTGACCGCTGTGAGTCCCAGCACAGGGAACCACGGTATGTTTGCTACTGGGAAGCTGCGATCGAAAATTAAATAGGTTGGGATAACAACCACACTCATTGCCACCAAGGTATAAAGGGTTACTGTGGGCGCCGGCACATCAAGTAGGACGCGTTGATTGATCGGGATGTGAAATGCATACAGCGCAGCGGAAATCACCATAAATGCCACGCCCATCAGGTCAATTGTGCCGGTGCCAGCCCAGGTCAAAAGGGCAGCTGAAATAATGGCGATGATAATCCGAATCACGGTGAGCCGTGTTGGCGTTTGTTTATCCAGCCCCAGCCAGATGGCTACAAAGAAAGGGTAAAGTGCATAAAGCATCTGTGCCACACTGGCATTCAACCTGCTTAACCCTATGTAATAAAAAATTGAACCCAGTCCGTTAATTCCGCCAGCCAGCGCGCAACCCAGCATACCTGCAGGATAAATGTAGATAAAATTGCGTCTGAAGATAACCATGATCAGGAATAATAATAAAGCCGCCATGCCCGTGCGCAAAGCTACCACCGCTAAAGGGGAGAATTTATCCGGTCCCATGGCTGCCTTCCCGAAAACGGGCGCCAGCCCCAGGAAGAACGCGGATACGAGCGCAGCGTTGATCCCTGTAATCCGACCTTTGTGCATTTGGAAATTTGCCTTAAAAAAATTTGGACACGGCGCGACATGCGCACGATGTGGCTGGTTCCGTTATCTTAAACGGATTCCTCGCCCTCTCGTGTTTTATCCGTGACCAATTGAACTTAAGCACTGAGTGCAATGTGTTTTTGAATTAGCTCTCCAAGTATACTATCGAATTAACGAGCGCACTTCATCAAGGAACTCATCGTTAAGAAAATCACCCTTCGTCATCAGCGATTGGATCTGGCCCTGTAAGCGGCTTTTCTCATCCACGGTCAGTTCCTTGGCAGTAGCAACAATCACGGGGATGTTGGCAGTGTCAGGGTTACTGCGTAATGCATCCAACACGGCAAAACCATCCACTTCGGGCATCATCAAATCAAGGATCACAAGGTCAGGATGTTCCTTCGTTACCAGTTCGATGGCTTCACGTCCATTGGTGGCTTCAAAGATCTCAAAATCACCTTGTGACTGAAGAATTCGTCGGATGAGGCGGCGCGCTTCAGGGGTGTCGTCAACGATCGCGACACGTGAGAAGCGGTTTGGCGTCACATTGTTCAACGCGGAGAGCAGACCCTCCTGGGGTGTTTCTGCCGGCTCCTCTTTGGGACGTAGATCCACATCGCGCGTCCAGCCTTCGCCGAAGAGGAAGGACTCGGCGGGCAGGGTGTGACCGGTGCAGTTCACAACCACGGTATCGGTGGGTTTAATAATTCCAGCACGCACCAGCTTGAACAAACCCGCGAATGCCACGCCTGAAGCAGGCTCGGCTGAGATACCCTCCATTTTTGCGAGCACATGCATCGCGCGGAAGGCGTCCTCGTCGCTCACACTTTCAAATACGCCGCCTGTTTCGTTAACCTGGCTGCGTAGCATCACATAGGTTCTGCCGGGGTCGCCGGTGGCAAGTGTTTCAATACGTGTCTTGGGCGAAAGCACAGGCTCGGCTTTTTCCAAACCTTTTTTCCAGCTCAACACCATGGGTGCGCAGCCTTCGGCTTGAATAGGTCCGATCGCGGGAATACGGTCGATCAACCCAAGTTCCTTCAATTCATGAAAGCCTTTATAAACGCCGAGCGGTCCCATGCCGCCGCTGATCGCCTGAATGTACCAATCGGGCGTGCGCCATTTGGGGTTTTCCTTGGTGGAGCCGGGAGGTGGTCCCAGTTGCAACGTCAATTGCTCGGCGATCTCATAGGCGATCGTCTTCATTGCTTCCACGGCGGTGACGGTGCGCGCGCCCATATCCTGATACAAACCGCGTTGACGTGCAAACTCTGCGGCGACTTGTTTCGCTTGATCGTAGGAGCCTGTGATCTTCACCACCTGACTTCCGTACAGCGCAATCTCACGCATCTTGACGCCGGGGACGAGGCTGGTGACGAAAGCCCAAAGCTTGATCCCAGCCCGCGCCGCGTATGCAGAAAGCGCAATTGCCACATTCCCTGTGGAAGCGGCAACCATTTCCGTAACGCCGCCCTCTTTGAGCGCCGCGATCGTAACGGCTGCCTGCCGATCTTTGAAGGAGGAGGTGGGACCCTGGCGTTCATCCTTGATGAACAAGTTTGGCAGTCCCAGCATCATCCCCAAATTGGCGGCTTGAATAAGAGGCGTTCCTCCTTCGCCGAGGCGGAGCGTAGGATTGGGGTTGCGAATGGGTAATAGCTCGCGATACCGCCAGAGGTCAAATTGGCGGTCTTTGAACTCTGATGGGAAAGTTTTCGCAACTTCAGCCATGTCATATTGTGCTTCACGCCATTGACTATTGCATTGCGGGCAATGCATGGAGCTGGGTATAAATGGTGCGGCATGACCGCAATCCAAACATTTGATAACAAAAGACATAAAAGGATCCCTCTTACAGTTTTTATTCGGCAGATCAGGTTCGATCACCCGATACGCTTTAATGCATTTTCAATACTCGCGATCAGTTCGTCTTCCTTGAGCGAGCCTTTGGTGATCAGCCGTTGACCATAATCGGCGAGTTGTTGATGTTGTTCGTTGGTCAAACCGCCACCGCTTACTACCAGAACGGGGATCTCTCTCAGCGCTGGATCCTCACGCAATTTCTCCAGTATTGTAAACCCATCCATCTCAGGCATAAAGATATCGAGGATGATGGCGTCAGGTGGGTTGATATTAAGCGCTTCCCAGCCTTTGCGCCCGCCTTCCACCAGGATCGCTTTATATTGTCCGTGATTCGTAAGGATCTTTTCGATCAGGCGCAGGTCGTTGGGGTCGTCATCTATGATCATCACTTCACGAATATTGCCGTCTTTGTTTAACTTGTTTATGGAGTTGACAATTTCCTCTTCGAGGATCGGCTTGACCAAATAGTCTGACGCTCCAAGGTTAAACCCCTTGTCGGTCTGTTCCATGATGGAGCAGATGACGACAGGATAATGCCTGGTTTCAGGATCAGTTTTGAGCGAGGTGAGAACCGTCCAGCCATCTATGTTGGGCATCATGATATCAAGTGTCACCGCGTAAGGTTTGAGTTCCAATATCTTTGCCTTAGCCTGCGATGGATCGGTGAGTGGCACAACATGGTAACCCTGTGGGTTGAGATAACGTTCGTAGAGGCTGGTCACCTGGGGATCGTCGTCGATAGCCAGGATCACTTTTTTGTCTGCGGGGATTTCTTCCACAGGTTGATGGAAGAGCGGGAGTGTGAACCAGAAGGTTGAGCCTCTGCCTTCAGTGCTATGTACGCTGATGCGCCCGTTATGAAGTTGAACGAGGTTGGCGCAAATCGATAAGCCCAAACCAGAGCCACCGCTTTTACGCGTGGCGGAACCATCCACTTGCGAGAAGGCTTTGAAGAGCTTTTCCTGACCTTCCTGGGAAATGCCGGGTCCTGTGTCAATGACGTTGATGAGGGCTTCGGGCTTGCCATTGGGTCCTTTTTGTACCAGTGCCTCAACGGTGATCGTGCCTTCATCAGTAAATTTGGATGCATTGGAGAGCAGGTTGATCAAAACCTGACGGACGCGCATGGTATCGCCACGTACGGTGGGCATATCGGCGGGGATCTTTGCGACCAATTGGATCGATTTCTCTTTGACCAAACCTTTGGCAGTAGAGAGCACGCTGTTGACCATTTCGGAGAGTTTTACTTCTTCGAAGTTGAGTTCCATCTTGCCGGCTTCGATGCGGGCGAGGTCGAGGATGTCATTGATCAAACCGAGCAGGTGTTGACCGGAGTTGTAGATGGCGGTCAGATCCTGGTGCTGCATTTCGGTCACAGGTCCGTCAATGCCTTTGAGGATAACGCGCGAGAAACCGATGATGGAGTTCAATGGTGTGCGCAGTTCATGACTCATGTTCGCAAGGAACTGGCTCTTTAATTGGTCCACTTCCTGGAGTTCTTTGATGAGTTCCTGCGAGCGTTGGTATGACGCGGCGTTGTCGATGGCGATGGCAATCTGATCTGCCAGGGATTGCAACACAGAAAGATCGTCCTGAGAAAATGCATCCAGATCTTTGGATTGAATATCGATCACGCCCACGGTGCGTTCACCCACACGGAGCGGGATCGCAACTTCGGATTGTGTATCCAGCAAAAGTGGATTAGGCTGATATAAAGGCTCAATGGAAATATTGTTCGCAAGTTTAGATTCGCCGGTGTCTGCAACTCTACCGACGATGGTTTGAGAGCCCACTGAAATTGTGTATCTTTGAGCTTTCATTTTTTCGCCAGCTTCGCCTTTTGCTTCGCGCAAAATGGCGCGGAAGCCGGTTTCGTCCAGGATGTAGATGGCAGCAAAGTAAAAACCGAAGCGGTCGCTGATCAGGCTCACGGTCCGTGTAAAGATCGTGTTCAAATCCAGGGTGGATGTAACGAGACGTCCAATTTCGGAGGAGGCGGCAAGGTAGGTATTACGTCTTTGAAGCGCCTGTTCTGATAGCTTGCGTTCAGTAATATCCTGATGTACAGCGAGGAAGCCGATCGTTTTGCCGGTTTCATCGAGAATGGGGCTGTTTGTTCCTGCTACGGGTATGAGGCGACCATCCTTGGTTTTGTTGATGATCTCACCTGATACCGTTCCGCCTGAAAGCAATGTGCCCCAAAAGTTTTTATATTGCTCATCAGGGACCACGCCGGATTTGATGATACGGGGTGTTTTCCCGATCGCCTCTTCAGGTGCGTAACCATATACTGTTTCGAAGGCAGGGTTGGCATACTGGATTGTCCCATCTGTGTGCGTGATGAAGACTGCGCTTTCAGAACGGTCAATGCCCAGTTTGAATTTTTGGATCTCACGTTCAGCTAGGAAGCGTTCGATGGCAGATGCGACCTGAGGAGAGATCACGGAAAGGATTTCCTTGTGTCTTTCTGTGATGCGGATCGATGCATCGTATGTTTGTACAGCAATGACACCGTTAACGACCTGTTTTGAACGCAGGGGCACACCCAGCCAATCCACGCTGAGGGCGCCATCACTGATAATTTCACCGGAAGCTTCAAGGTCGGCAAATATTTCAGGAGTTGTGCGTAGCGCTTTACCTGTTCTGATAATGTAACTGGTTAGCCCTCTGCCAAGCCTGCGAGGAGACCAATTGTCGTCAACTTCATCAACGAAATAAGGGAAGTTGATCATGTTTGTGGTCTGATCATATAACGCAACATAGAAGTTCTTGGCGGGCAGGATCGCTTTAATGGACTCGTGTACTGATTGGATCAAGCCTTCGAGGGTTTTTGAGGTCAGAGCGCTTTCAGAGATCTGGGTGATCGCAGCCTGGGTCAACTCATTTGTCTTGCGTTCGGTAATATCCTGTGAGGAACCTGCCACCTTGAGCGGCTGACCTTTGGAATCATATTCCACTTTATATATGGAACTGACCCAGATAATTCTACCGTCGGTTGTTTTGTAGCGAACTTCGGACGTCACATCGGTCCGGGTATTTTGACTATCAATGGCATCCTGAACGGCTTTGGTGGAGACTGGAATGTCATCCGAAAGTACAAATTTTTGCAGTGCCTGTTCTAATGGAAATTGATAACCGCCTTCGCGTTCCGCCGAAGTATGTAACAAAGACAATAATTCTTCTGTAAATGTAATGGCTTGCGTCTGAAGATCAATTTCGAAATAACCAATGCGGGCAATGCGCAAGGCTTCTGAAAGCTGACCCTGGCTTTCCGTTACATTTTGGAAGAGGCGGGCGTTTTGAATGGCAATGGCTGCCTGTGGAGTAAAGGCACGTACAAGTTCCGCAGACTCCTGACTGTAGGCATTGGGGGTATTCTCATCCAAAATGAGAATACCAACCACATCTGAACCAACCAGGAGAGGCGCGCCTAACCAGGAACGAATGGCTGCTGTCTCAGGAAACACCTCCCAGCGAGGATCATTATGTGTGTCACTAATGATGACGATATCCTTTGTCTGAACGATCTTGGAAATCAGCGCGTCATCTTCCACTGGCCGCAAGAAGGTATCAGCAGGAATTTCAAGCGTTTGCATGCGGTCCTTATCCTTGCTGAGACCGCCTACTTGTTTGCGTTGCCCGTTTGGTTCAAGAAGTTGAATGGAGGCTGTACGGAATGAAATGAGACGGGGCAACTGTTCAAGAAGTTTTTGCACCACATCGTTCAAGTTTAGGGATGAACTCGCAATACGCGCCAATTCTGAAAGTGTATCTGCGATTTGACGGCGGTATTGTTCCTGTTGATACAGCTGGGCGTTTTGAATGGCGATGGCGGTTTGGCGTGAGAGGTTGGTTAGAAACTCCAACTCTGATTTTGTGAACTCACGCCCTTCACCCGTGCGCCAGATCGCCAGCAAGCCGGTGACTTGAGTACCGGAAAGTACGGGTGTACCCATCAGGTGCTCATGGGCGTCCACCCGGCTTGTACCGGTGATATTGATACCGTCAGGGATTTGATCGACATTGTTCATGATCGCGCCGTTTTGCTGCATCACGATCTTGCCAAGTATGCCCTCGCCCTTATTAATGGAATCACTCATGATTTCATTGGCATCCAAGCCAACGGCCGCGATAGCACTCCACGTCTCACCCTGCCCGTTTGGAAGGTAGGCTGCCGCCGAAGTAGCGTTCAATAGATCAGAAGCATAGATCGTGATACGCTCAAGTACTGTTTGAAGATCCAAGGTGGCGGAAATTTCACGCCCCACTTCAGCAAGCGCTGTCATTTCCTGAGCGCGGCGTTGTGTTTCCTGAAAGAGCCGGGCGTTTTCAAGAGCGAGCGACAATTGATCGGTCACTTGTTTGACAAGCAATTGTTCGTCCTCGCTCCACTTGCGGTTAATGGTTTCTTCATCCATCACCTGCAAGGTTGCCCAACTGTTTTGCCCAGCCTGAAAGGCAAGCGACAAGGTTGTATCTGTCTGTGTCACACCCGATTGCCGCGCCTCACTGGAGCGGGCGCGTTTTACTACAGGCTTAACCTCTGGGGCAGGAGGTAGTGCCTGTTCAGGTGCTAAGCGCTTTTGAGGGCGGGGTTTTGCTTCTGCGCTCGGCTCTTCGTGTTTGATATCGTCAAACAGCTTGTCAAGCCGCTTGGCGATTGGCTTCTTCTTTGGCATATTCAATCAACTCCTGAGCTAGAACGCGATATTGTTGTGATCCGCGGCTGTTTGGTCTGTAATGTGTGATGGGAACGCCTGCAATGGGGCTTTCGCGCAGTTTTGTGTCCACTTCGATGACCGTGGTGAAAACACCCTGCCCAAACGTGTTCTGTAGTTGTTCAAAGATATTTCGATGGGTGCGATTACGGCGATCTAATAATGTGACCAGAATGCGGTACGCCAGATTGGGGTTTTCATCCTGCCGGATACGACGGATCGTGCCCATCATATTGCGCAGTGCATAAGCAGAGAAATATTCCGCCTGGGTTGGGATAATAAGCAGGTTTGCGGCGGCAAGTGCATTGAGCGTGATCGCGCCGAGGGCAGGCGGGCAATCGAACAGAATATAGTCATAAGGAAGCGTATCAGCTTTCAGTGCGTCATGAAGCGTGCTTAGGTAATGCGTCCGCATGGGCAGGAATTGTTCAGCGGTCTCGATCCGAAAACTGGATGGTACAAGTTCGAGATTCTTTATATCCGTTTTGCGAATGGCGCTGCGCACAGATGCATTTTCGATCAGTATGTTCGCAGAAGTGACGGTCGATTCTCCGGTCTCCAAGCCAAGCGCCAGTGATAGATTCGCCTGCGGGTCGAGATCAATTAATAAAACGCGATAATTTAATTCAGCAAGCGCTGCGCCCAATGACAACGTGGAGGTTGTCTTGGCGACGCCGCCTTTTTCATTCGACATGGCTATCGTGTATGTCATATTTCACCTCACGCTTCGTTTCTTTCAGAGCCTTTGATTGATTGTGGAATAACTTCCACGCGACTGGCTCCCAAGGCACTACGGAGTTCGTCGATCGCTGTTTGGATCATGGACTGTGGATCAGTATGGCTGCGGATCTTGCTTGTGATATCAGATACCAATTTTTCGCGTTCTGCGCGCGCCGTGGTCTCTTCGAAGAGGCGCGCATTTTCTGCCGAGAGCGCCACGCGTTCAGCAACCGCCCGGATGAGATCAAGTTGATCCGCGTTCCATTGCTTGCCGGAAGGGGACTGCACAACCAGAGTTCCAATAGTCTCGCCGCGTAATGCGATCGGGACTACAGCCTGAATTGTTTCTACTTGTTTGCCTTTATTTTTGCCCGAGCCTGATTCTGTGAGCGTGACGAGTTCTTTCAGCAGTGTTGCACCGGTCACATTGTAACGATAGCCCAGCAGTTTTTGTTGCTCTGGAAGTCTATGCCAGGCATCACGGGTAGCTCTGCGGCTGACGAGTTCGGATTCTGCCAGAGCCTTGCGGGCATCTTCAAAGATCCGGGCGTTCTCGATCGCCAGGCTTACCTGATCGGCAAGCAAACTGAGCATTTGAATATCTTCATTCGTGAACGCGCCAACTGTCTTGCTCTGAACATCCAATGCTCCAACAATGATATTTTTACTGATGAGCGGTAATGCCATTTCAGAATGTGTATCTGGGAGATCCGGATTGTTGAAAAATACCGCATCTGCACCTACATCCATGGCAATGCGTGGTTTGCCAGTGGCAGCAGCATGCCCAACAATGCCCTCTTCACCAACGCGCAAACGATGTTTTCGTTCGAGCATTATTTTACCGCCCGCGCTGTTTGCAGCACTTAGAATGGCATATTGATTGATTTCATCCAGCAGGAAAATGCCCACGTGATAAAAGCCGAATTTTTCACTGATGACTGTGGTGATGCGCGGCAAGAGTTCCTGGAGATCGCGAATGGCGGTGATGGTTTGAGCAACTTGCGTTAATGCTTCGAATTGGGTTGCACGGCGTTGAGCACGAGTGTTCGCATTATCCAGTTCGCTATTTCTTTGGGCCAGCTCAGATGTTCGCTCGGTTACACGTTTTTCAAGCGTGCTTTGCAGATCTCTTAGTTCCTGATTGGCACTAATTTGCTCCTGCTCGTTTCGGCGAGCGTACATTGCGCTTTCCTTCAAACGATTTGAAAGTGCACGTTGTGTAAATGTAATTGCCAGGATCAAAATCGTGGAAAAAATCGGGCTCGATGGATCTGTCAGATTGCTTCCCGGACTTACCAAAATACCGTTCATCTCAGCAATGCCTATCCCTATCGTTGTGAGGATAATCAATCCGGCGAAGAGCAAACTGGCTTCTGAGCCAAGCGTTAGGCTTGCCACAATGATAACGCCGCTATAACCAAAGAATGAGACATCGTGCAAGCCGTTCCCGGTTATCACTATAAAGGTGATAGTGGCATAGAGGGATATGGGCGTTAATATTTGTGCAGGGAGTAGATTCCCGCGCCACAATGATATAAAACTGAAAAGCAGGAGAAAAAAAAGTGCGCCCATGATAAGGCGGGCTTGTAAAGTTGTGTTATCAAGACTTGCAGCAACAAAGGACATTAACGCGCCAAATAATGACACTAGCACAACGGTTTGGAGGGTCTTTATGGTGGAGCGTCTTTCTTGCTCGTCCAATTCCTGAGGGGGAAGGAAGCGATTCAGTAAATTCATGTTATGCCTCTGGGGTATCTTTGTCATCTCGTTGTAGTTGTAAAATAATATCTGAACCTGGCAGGGCGCGACCCAACTCTTCCACAGCGGTTTGCAATACATTGCGCATGTTGATGGATGCGCCGATCTTGGCAGTAACCTCACCGATCTTCTGTTCCTTAGCGGCGCGTCGTTGGGATTCTTGCAGGAGCCGGGCGTTGTCCAGCGCAAGGGCGAGACGATCCGAGACCGCCTGGGCAAGATTGATCTCGTCCTGGTTCCATTTACGATTTTTGGTGGGTGCTTTGATATTGAGTACGCCTATGGTTTGACCACGTAATTTAACAGGCATGGCGATGGATGATTGGGTCTTATGAGTTTTGTCATCAAATACAACGACCTGTCCTTTTTGAAGTGCTTCACGGATCTCTGCCGATTCAACTGGTGTAACAATGAGTTTGCCGCCAATTGTGGATTGGCTATATCCAATTGTCGTTTCCTGTTGTGAGAAGGTTTTCCATTCCGTGCGTTGGAATTGATCGTAGAGCGCCTCGGCTTCATCACGGGCTTGTTGCGTTTGACCGAAGAGACGGGCGTTCTCGATCGCGATGGCAACCTGATCTGCCAGAATGGTCAGTGTATTTGAATCGCTTTCAGTGAACGCGCCAGGCTTTACACTTTGTACATCCAATACACCAATGGTCTCTCCGCGGAAGTTGAGAGGGAGCGCCATTTCGGAACGGGTCTCGGGGAGATCCGGATTCTCGAAGAATGTGGCATCAGCTCCAACGTCCAGTGCGATGCGCGGTTTGCCAGTTTGTGCGACGGTACCAACGATGCCGGTCAACCCCACTTCAAGTTGGTGACCACGCGCTAGCATCCGTTTTCCGCCTTCACTATTGGAGGCTTGAAGAACGGCGAATTGTTTGGTCGCATCCACGAAAAAGATACCAACATGATAAAAGTCAAATCGTTCGCTTACGAGGCGGGTCACAAGTGGCAATAGGATTTCAAGCCTTTGTTCTGTGGAGACAGTTCGAGAAACTTCACTGATCGCCTGTAGATCCTGTGCGCGGCGTTCACTGAGTAAACGAGCCAATTCCACATCGGCGGTGCGTTCTGCGATACGTCTTTCCAGCCCGCCCAGCGTATCCTGAAGCTGACTGGTCATACGGTTGAAGGTATTGGCAAGCACGCCAATCTCATCCTGGGTTTGGATTTGAGCTCGAATGGCGAGATCGCCTTCCGCTACTTTGTTTGTGATCTCAGTAAGCGCAAGAATCGGCGCAGCCAGTCTTTGTGATGCGAAGAAGCCCAGGAACCCAACCAGGATAGTAATGAGTACTGCCACAAGTGTAATGGCACGAGTTTGTTGTTGTACAGGTTGAAGGGCTTCAGCTACATCCTGGTGTACGATAATACTCCAGCCCAATTTGGAGACTGCTTCTTGAGCGCTGCTGTTCGCGGATGAAAACACCGGTTGCTGACTGACCAGGCTTGGAGTGCCCTGATAAGTGATCTCCTTATATGAACTCATGGCTTCGCTCAACCCGGGGAGTTCATCCTGGGTAAGTGTCTCACCACTTAGCAATGTATCGTTTTGAACACGTAAATCAACCTTTGTCGCGGTACTTATCGCACCTTGCTGAAAATTTTCCACGAGGGCAGTAACATCAAATGTGCTCCTCAAAATGCCTGCAACTTTCCCCTGGTAGGAAATAGGCACAGCCAGGTTAATGGAGAAGGTTTGACTGCTTTCGTCAAATTCCGGCTGACCGATATACACTTTGCCTTTTCCAAAACTGTATGCCACTTTCCACCAATCTTCATCTGCCTGGTAGTAATCAGATGTCCGGCTGGTTGCGGCAACGTTTGCCCCGTATTTATTCGTTAGAAATATTTCAACATGATTGGGGAATTTTGATTGAAAGTCGCGTAATTTACTGGCAGTGTCATTATTTAATATCCCAATAATGACGATGTCGTTATCTGGCGCGCTTTGCCATCTTTTATCGATCACGAGGATCTGGCTATTAATACCACTATTTGTGCCGACAAAGCTGGCGTTGGCGTTTTCGGCGATCTCGCCAAACTGCGACCCGACAGATTGAAGGTTTTCAATTTGGGCTTCCAACTCCTGACCGGTTTCGAAGGCGAGTCTTTCGGCAAGTATTTGCTGGTTGCGCCCCACTTGTTGAGTTATTTCGGTTTGTGTTAAGTAATTTGTGACTACCGATACCACACTCACTGCTACAACGGAAACTGCAACAAAAAGGATGATTAATTTTGTTCTAAATGCGAAATTTTGATACTGTAGTGCTATAGCTACAGCAAGGATTAAGCCCAAAACAACCGACGCAATTTGTGCGGTAACGACATCTTGTTGCAGTGCCGGAACACGCCCGCTTGGCCAGAGCGCATCAACCAGGATGATCAGTACGGTCCCTGTAATTCCGGTCCACATTGCTACAATGGCAGACCTTCCTTTGAGCAATTGGAGCGGAACGAACAAGGTGATTGCCAATAGCATAAATGCGGATGGGAGTCCGAACCCTTCTGCCTGGGAGGAGGTGATCAAAAACCCGATCAAGGCACCGATGAGCAGGGTCCAGGACGCTGCTTCTACCTTTCTGTTAAAAAGCAGAGCTGCGCTGATTACACATAAAGCAAAGATGATAAAAGGTACTGCGTTAACAACCGCGTATTGAAAATTTGGTGCTCCAAGTAAAGTGTCAACTAAGGTGCTTGAAAACGCACCAAGAAGTACGGCGATGGCTAGAATCAGCCATAAAACCCGTTTTTCTGTGTTTGAGAGTGCTGTATACTTTTGCTTAAACATGATTATCTATGTTTCCTAATCGTATTGTTCGAGTTGTCACTTTACTAATTGCGCTCATTTGGTACTTCAGATGATTGAAGTTGTACAAGTACTTCCGAACCACCCAGCACGCGGCTGAGTTCCTCGGCAGCGGTCCGCAGAATGGAATCGAACTGGGTGGTGGCGCCGATCTTGGTGGAAATATCGGCTGTAATGCGTTCGATCTCTGCCTGGCGCTGAGTGGATTTTAGAAGGAGTGATGCCTCGAGCGCCAGCGATAAACGTTCTGCCACAGCTTCGGCAACATCAACTTCATCAGTGTCCCATTCATGCTCATCGGGTACGCGGATATCCATCACGCCGATCACTGTATTGCGCAGACGGATGGGGATGGATAATGTCGCATTTTCGCCGCTTTCCGTCACAGTGGCTTTGGTTGTCATCGCTTTTTCGATCTGGGCAGAGGATACCGGTTTGCTTAAAGGCTTGAGCTTATTGTCAGTGATTTGATATCCAAGGCTTTCCTCCTGGGTTTGCAAAACTCTCCAGGATTCGCGCAGGAATGCGCCTGAGGTTTTCTGCGCCTCCGCTAATAGTTCCTGTGATATCTCGTAGGAACGGGCGTTTTGGATCGCGATGGATACCTGATCTGCGAGTGTGGAGAGCACAGCGATATCCTCCTCCTGAAATGCATTGGAGACGATGCTTTGTACATCCAACACACCAATGATCTGATCGGCAACCCGGAGGGGCAGTGCCATTTCGGAGCGAGTGCTTGGGAGATCGGGATTGTTGAAGAAAGCCGCATCAGCTCCCACGTCCAGGGCGATGCGCGGTTTTCCCGTCGCAGAGACATAACCCACGATACCGCTTTGTCCAATGCCGAGTTTGTGTCCATGTGCCAGCATCCGTTTGCCGCCTTCGCTGTTTGCGGCGCGCAGTTCTGCAAATTCCCGTTCCTCGTCCAATAGAAAGATACCTACATGATAAAAGCCGAATTGCGCACTGATAAGTTCTGTGAGCCTGGGTAGGATGATTTCAAGATTTTGATTGGCAGCAGTTGCACGCGCCACCTGGGTTATGGCTTCAAATTGCCGGGCGCGTTTTTCATTGTTTTGATTGGCAAATTCCAGTTCGGCAGTGCGGGATGCAACGCGCAGCTCCAAATTTTGATTCAGCTCCTGCAGGCTTTGATTGGACGCCAGCAGACTCGCCTCGCTTTTATTTGCGCGAACGATCGCGCTTTGTAGACTGGTTGTGCTGAAACGAATTAAAGCAGTAACCGCGAGAAATACAAATGTCCAATCCCAAGCGAGTCCGATTGGGTCCTGATATCGAGGAATGATATTTGTTTTAGTTTCGAGTAACGCGAGTAACCAGATTGTACCTAGGCTTGTGATGATAACTGCCCCGCCTGTACGCCAACTGATCACTATACTTGCGAGCAAGCCAAGTGCAATGTAGGCGACGAGAATAATATCTCTTACGCCATCTGCTGTGTAGGCCTGCAAGCCAAGCCCCAGCCAGCCAAGGATAATGATGGTCATACCGCTTGCATTTATATTGCCTCTGCGCAATAGATAAATCGCCGCAACCAACACCATGATCAAGCCTGACGAGATAGTGATTGTAAAGTCTGCGGCTCCTTGAAGTAAATAACGAATCAGGGTAAGTGTAAGCAACACAATCACAGCCCATGCAAAGCCATTGATGAACTTTGCCCGGAAGTTATCTTCATCTTTTTCAAATACTGGTGGGCTAAAAAACCTTCTGATCATTCAACATCTTCCTTCTTGAGTTGGATCGCGATTTCCATGCCGGGCAGCGTGCGCCCCAGTTCCTGGGCAGCGGTTTTGAGTAATTCGTCCACATCGCTTTGCGCACTGATCTTGGTAGAGATCTCTCCGATCGTGCGTTCCTTTGCCGCGAGCTTTTGGCTATCGGCGAGGAGCCTGGCATTTTCCATGGCGATCGCGGAGCGCTCAATAATGGCAGTCACGATGTCCAGTTCATCCTGGTCCCAACGACGATTCTCCGGTGAGTGGATATCCACCGAGCCGATCACTTCACCGCGCAACTTTACTGGCAGAGACAAAACAGCGCCTCGCCCTTTCGCCTTGAGTTGGGACCCGTCTGAGTCGTCTTCATCTTTACCCTTGCCGCTCTTCCTATACAGCAGTGTGGATTTCGCGCCTGTATGTCGAATGCCCTCAAGTCTATTTGTACGTGTAAATCGGCTCCAGCCCGTTTGAATGAATTGCTTCGAAAGCGAATTCGATTCAGCCAGCGCCTTGCGTGTTTCTTCAAATTGTCGGGAATTTTGAATGGCGATGCTTACCTGATCGGCAAGCGAGGAAAGTATGTTGATGTCTTCCTGGTTGAAGGCATTGGGTTCCGTGCTTTGCACATCCAATGCGCCGATGATCTCTTCGCCCACGCGCAGCGGCAGGGAAATTTCAGAACGTGTTTCAGGCAGATCAGGATTGTTGAAGAATACTGCATCTGCTCCTGTGTTTAGGGCGATGCGTGGTCTGCCTGTACTGGTAACAAAACCCACCATGCCCGTCTCGCCAACTTTTAAGCGGTGGCTGCGTTCAAGCATTTTTTGTCCACCAGCACTATTGGCGGCGCTGAGCACCGCATATTCCCCGGCGGTATCCAGAAGAAAGATACCCACATGATAGAAACCAAATTCGCGATTGATCACCGTGGTAATTTGAACCAGTAAGCTATCCAGATCACGAGTAGAGCTGATGATGCGGGTAACACGAGAAATGGATTCAAATTGCTTGGCGCGGCGTTCGTTGCTTTCATTTGCTAATACAAGTTCGGATGTACGGTCTGCAACACGCTTTTCCATGCCTGCCAATAACTCGCGCAAACGCGATGTCATCGTATTGAAAGCTTGAGCCAGTGTACCGATTTCGTCGTTCGAATCAATTATTGCCTGTACGGTCATATCGCCACTTACGATCTGATTTGTAGTTTGGGTAAGTCGAATTACGGGCGCGGCTATGACTTGTCCGATTGCCAGGCTGATGATGACTGCTGCGAATAGCAAGCCGATAAAAATCACGATTGCCTGAGTAATGAATGAGCGGATTTGAGATTGTGTTTCAGTTCTGGCCGCTACAATTGCGTTCTGCATTTCTATGACCGGCACCACCAATGCCACACTGTAGCCATTTGCATTAACAGGCGAATAGGAAATATAGGTATCAACACCATCTACTTGGATTATGTTTAACCCATTTCCACCTGCTGCCATTCGGGTGGTGATAGATCTGAGTTCATTTGACCCTGTCCCCAGGATTGTTTGCTTGAAAAAATCCTCTGGTTTCAATTCTTGAGGATTGATCCCAAACATGTCATACCCAGCAGGCGGCATGGAGATGATACGGCCTGCATCGTCAAGCATAAATGCATAGCCAGTATTTCCGATCTTAATGGCTGATATTTGTTCAGTGACACGTGATAATTGAATATCAGCGGCCACCACCCCGCTGAATTCACCTTCCATATATACTGGCGACGCTGTCGTTACTACCAAGCCGCCGCCTGTCGCATCTACATAGGGTATTGTCCAACGGGTGTTTCGTTCTGGATTGAATGAGGTCGCCGTTATCTCGTAATAGGGTCTTTGGGTCGCATCAAAATCGGGAGGCAATAAGGAAGCCAGTTTGATGTTCGGGTAATAGCGCACTATCCCTTTGGGATTTATGTAATATATGGCAAGGATTGATGGGTTTGCCTTTAACAATTGAGGGGTTGAGAAATCGAGATAAGCGGTTGTGTTTAATTCAGCGAGTACTGATTCGTCCAGTTCGGTATTTACAGGGACAAAGACAGAAGCGGCATCGTTGGCTGAGTTTCCATATTGCCCACCTTCAAGCTGAATGAGCCCTGTTGCCGCATCCCAGTATGTGCCTTGGCTCAGAATGGCTTTCTGACTTTGGAGCGAGACCCGGTATTCAGCCAGTCTTTCGACTTCGGTCTTTACATCATTGAAGAACTGATTTGCTTGTTCAGATTCCGATACTGCGGTATTTACTAATTGTTCCTCCGCCAGAAGGCTTACACTGGCATCCAATCTTTGAGAAAGTGAGTCGGTAATTTTTGCTGTGCTGTCAATGACAAAGAATGTAAGAATACCTAGAGCAATACCGCCAGTCAATAAGATGCCAAGCACAATTTTGACTCGCAGATTGAAATTCCGAAAATTTCTAGCAAGGAATACCGTGAAAATAAGCAAGCCAAAGGTGATCAAAAAGATGACCAGGATTTGATTTAAGTTCACTTTGACTCCTCACTTTTGAATTGGATCAATACTTCAGACCCCCCAAGCACACGTTCCAATTCCTGTGCGGTGGTTTGTAAAATATTTTCGATGCTGAGCGCGCCACTGATCTTGGTGGTAGCTTCAGAGATCAAGCGTTCCTTTGAGGCGCGCTTGCGGGCGTCCTGGAACAAGCGCGCATTTTCCATGGCGAATGCGGCGCGTTCTGCGACCGCCTCAACCAAGCTGACATCATCCTTCTGCCAGGTCTTTGACGGATCGTTCAATTCGATATGGAGCACACCGATCACTTCACCGCGCAATTTGACCGGGACCGCCACTGTCGGGCGCGTCTCTTTCGACCCGTTGGTTTGATTCGTGGCAACCTGGCCTGTTTGCACAGCTGAAACCACTTCGGGTGAGTTCAATGATTTCTCGATCATTTCAATGCGGCCCGCTTGATAGCGGAAGCCAGCCTGCTCAGCCTTGGCAGACTCGCGACTCCACTCGGCGCGAGTGAATTCATCGTACACTTCCTGTACCTGTATCAATGCTGCGCGTGTTTCTGTTAACAAGCGTGTGTTTTCAAAAGCGATGGATACTTGATTGGCTAACGCAGTCAACACCTGGAGATCTTCATTCGAGAATGCGCCGGCTTCCGTGCTCTGCACATCCAGCACGCCAAAGGTTTTGCCGCGCGATTTCAAAGGTAGGGCGACCTCAGAACGAGTGGTGGGGAGGTCGGGGTTGTTGAAGAAAATGGCATCAGCTCCAACGTCCAGGGCGATGCGGGGTTGTCCGGTTTGGGCAGCAAAACCCACCACACCGGTCCCTAATTTCAAGCGATGACCGCGTGCCAGCATCTTTTGCCCGCCTGCGCTGTTGGATGCTTGCATGATCGCGTTTTGGCGTTCGCTATCCACAAGAAAGATGCCAACGTGATAAAAGCCAAAGCGCGCGCTGATCAAATTGGTGGCGCTGTTGAAAAGTTCGCCCAGATCCTGCAATTGAGCAATGGCTTCTGAAAGTTCAGTGATGGCTTGTAATTGGGCAGCACGGCTGGAGGTCTGCTTGTTCGCTTTTTCCAGCTCTGCGGTGCGGTCGTTCACCCGTTGTTCAAGGTTTGTGGTTAGATCTTCAAGTTCGCGGTTGATAGAGCGAACTTCCTTAAGTCTGTCGCTCTCAAGATTGTTACGAAAATTTGTCAGGGCAATTAAGACTAAGCCTGTAACTGTAATAATGCCAGCTTCTGCCGCCAGTCCCTCAGGCACCGGTGCCCCAAAGAATCTTGTCGAATATAAAAAGCCTACGTTCAAGCCAGTGAGCAGAAATACAGCCCAGGGGGAAAGAAAGGAACTTGCTACGATCAGACTGAGTGGAACATATAACAAGACGAGCAAACTGAAATTCGCATCTGCTCCCTGCGCGACAATAGATTGATAGGCAGTGGACGCGAAACTGATCGAAAAGATGAAGATAGCTGCGCGATACCATCTGGTTCTTGATATAACATAGGCAAACAGGGTCGGAAAAAGCGAAAAGCCAATGCCGCCTGAGAAGGCTCCGATCAATCCCAGACGTGGGATACGCGCCAAGCCACCAATTGAGATAAAGAGTGTGATGATAAATAAAAAGGAAGCTGCCAAACGTGCTGAGCGTTGGTCACCAGTTTCTGTAATGAGTGATGATGGCGCAGTTAGCCCATCCCACAGCCTCTGTCTGAAGGGCTTTCGAGTTTGGGTTGTGATGGGAGTGTCATTATGCGTCATGTCTTACTCTGCCTTTTTTCTGCGCGTGGATGCACCATCAGCTTTGGGCGCATCTAATGTAGGGGGCGCGGATGGATTCACCAATTGGAATGAAACTGTTGAGCCCGTCAGGGTTTGCCCAAGTTCCTCCACGGTGTCACGCAGAATAGAATCCAACTGAAAGGACGTGCTGAGTTTTGCGCCAATGTCTGAAAGGAAGGATTCGCGTGCCGCCCTTTTTTGGGCTTCATCCAGCAGGCGGGCACCTTCCATCGCAATCGCAACACGTTCTGCAGTCGATTCAATGATGGCGCGTTCATCATCAGTCCATTTGCGGGTTGCGTCTGAAGCTTTTAATTTCAAATGGCCGATGGTCTGACCGCGTAACTGCACCGGGATGGAGAGAGCGTCTTTTTGATTCTGGGCTGCGGACACCTCTTTCATAGCCTCAGATTTGACTCCGTCATAGCGATAGCCTCTAGCCTGGAGCGTCTTTACGTATCCTTTCCACGCCTCACCAGATAATTGCTTTGTGGCAATATCTGCTTCTACCAATGCGCGTTGTGCCTGTTCAGACGAACGGGCATTTTGAATTGCAACTGCCACCTGATCTGCCAGAATTGACAGTACAGACACATCATCCTGCGTAAATGCATTTTCTTCGACAGACTGAAGATCAAGAGCACCAAGGATCGTTTCGCCGATCTTCAGCGGCAGAGCAAGCTCAGAACGGGTATTGGGAAGATCCGGATTATTAAAGAAGACTGCATCCTGACCTACGTTCAAGGCAATACGGGATTCACCGCGTAAAGTGACAAATCCAACAATGCCCTGTTCACCGATCTTTAGGCGGTGCCCGCGTTTGAGCATGATTAGTCCGCCATCACTATTGGATGCGCGCAGGATGGCGTATTGCTTTTGTTCATCCACCAGAAAAATACCCACATGATAAATATTAAAACTTTGGTGGATAAGATCTGTTATATAAGGAAGCAAACGATCAGCATCTTGAATAGATATAGCTGACTGTGCAACATCAGCGACCAGTTTTAATTGTTCTGCGCGTTTGCTCATTTGTCGATTCGCAACAACAAGTTCACGAGTGCGTTCTTCCACGCGTTGTTCGAGCTCGCTTTGTACGTTTTCGAGTTCTCTTTCGCGTTGTTTTAATTGTTCATATATATTTTTTAGATTATCTTGACGAAGACCAGCAAGAGCAGCGAAAATCCCCAAAAACAGGGGTGCGGTATCAATAATCCATAACAACGAATCGGTGCTTTGTACAAAACTAAAACTCGAAAATTTGAACGGAAGATTTGAGTTTGTAACTCTAATGATTGTTGCGCCAATAGGAAACAAGAGACCAAATAAGATGCCTGCTGCTGCATATCTCCGGGTTTCATTTTTAAGGAATTGACTTCGTAGTTTTTTCATACTTTTCTCTTGGTTCATTGAGTTTTAAATTTCTTCGGACTCAAGCTCGAGCGTCACTTCTGCTATGCTGCCGATCTTGCGGCCCAATTCTTCTACAGCGGTTTGCATGATGGCTTCCAGATCGCTGACTGCGCCAATTTTTGTAGAGATCTCGCCGATGGCGCGCTCACGTGAGGCGCGGCGTTGGGAGCTTTCCACTAGCCGGGCATTTTCAAGCGCAAATGCAGCGCGCTCTGCAGCAGCTTCGAGCAAGGTGATTTCATCCTGAGTCCACTGGCGATTCCCTTTTTTCGATTTCACATCGAGAATGCCAACAGTTTGTCCGCGGAATTTGATGGGGATGGTGATTTCAGAAGACTCTTTTTCGAGCGAAAGACGCCCCGTTTGTGCGAGCGACTTCACCTTTTCGTATTTTTCCTTTTTGTCCAATGCAGTGGTTCGAGTGCCATCAAACATATAGCCAGTATTTTTAGACTGTCTGGCAAATCCACTCCACTCCTGTTTAACGTACCGGGAAAAGGTTTCTTCTGAGTTGCTAAGGGCTGCGTGCGCTTCACTAAAAAGGCGGGCATTCTCAATGGCGATGGCGATCTGATCCGCAAGAATGGAAGCAACGTTAACATCTTCCTGAGTAAAAGCATTTGGTTCTGTACTTTGGACATCGAGCGCGCCAATCACCCGTCCACCAACACGGAGGGGGAGTGCAATCTCAGAGCGGGTGTCAGGGAGGTCGGGATTGTTGAAGAAAACAGCATCAGCCCCCACGTCCAGGGCGATGCGCGGTTCGCCTCGCAAAGTTGTATAGCCTACGATGCTGTTCGTATCCAGTTTTAATTTGTGCTGGCGTTCGAGCATCCTTTGCCCGCCTTCACTGTTGCTTGCCCGTAAAAGCGCAAATTCCTGATTTTCATCCATCAGGAAAATGCCAGCGTGATAATATCCAAACTTTTCGCTGACCAGTTGGGTAATGGCAGGTAGAAGTTCATCCATATTCTGCACTGAGGCTATGGAGCGGGCGACGTTTGAAATTGCCTGCAACTGACCAGCGCGTCGCTCAAGTTCTACAGTACGTTGTGCGACCCGTAATTCCAACTCACCTTGTAATTTTTTCAGTTCAACATTAGCTGTTTCTTGTGCTTGACCGAACGATTCGGCTTCCTGGATACTTTCTGTTAGGCGCACGATAATGATGCGAAGAACTATGGCAGTGACAAAAAATAATGTTGTTGCAACGGCTATATCATCATAGCCGGTTCTGCTTGATTGAGAGAATGGACTGATTCCATTAATATCCGCATATCCGATAATACCGGCTGCAATGGATGCGAAAGTGGCAAATATGAATGAGCCTCGAACGCCAAGTAGTAAACCAGCCAAAACGATAATGACCGGATAGCCTGCTATGGCGATGTGATAGAGTCCGCCGCGAGTGTAAGCAACGAACCCGGCTGCGATCGTTAATATTCCGGGGACCAGGACTCTTCCTGGCAAAGCAATGCCGCGCGAAGCCAGAATAATACCGACAATATCAACAACAATCGCCCCGATCAATATCTGCACCGTTAGCGGATTATCCCTTCCGCTGCCAACAGCCGCGGCGATTACAGCCATACCAATGGCTGTAACGATCAGAATATTAACAACCATTTTATCGGTGGTCAGGAAGTTCGATCCCTTGGTTGCGACGGGAGTGCTTAGCTTTGAGTTCACGCTTTTTCCTCATTTAGGAATACATAGCTTGGTAATATGCTCATTTTGGGCTCTTGGCAATTTACTCGGCGGTATCGCTAATGATCTGGATGCTGACCTCTGCATCCCCAAGCGATTTGCCGATCTCTTCAACTGTTGTACGCAGGATCGTGTCAAATTCTGTTGCAGAGCTGATATTGGCAGCTACCTGCGCGATGGCTTGTTCACGATCTGCGCGCAAGCGTGCCTGTTCGTAAAGACGGGCACTTTCAAGAGACTGCGCCAGGCGCTCGATTGCCAATTCCAATGTCAAAATGGTGTTTTTGGTGTAACCATCTTTTAGATTTGCAGATACAACACCGATCGTTTGTCCGCGCAGCTTGATCGGTATGGATACCTTGTTTTCATCTGCACCCGTATTTTTTCGGTCATAGACCACCGGGTTTCCAGTTCTCATAACCTCATCACCATGTGCTGGAACCTCTGAAATCGGTTGAATGCGAATATTGTCAAAGCGATAGCCGGTTTTACCAAGCAAACCGCTTTCGCCAAGAGTCCTCCAACCCTCGCGTGTAAATTGGCCATAGGCTTGTCTTAAGTCACTAAGGTTTTGTTCTACTTGCTGAAGCAGGCGTGCGCGCTCGATTGCAGTTGCCAATTGATCGGCAAGGATTTGCATGATCGCAATATCGCCTTCATCAAACGCTTGCGCTTTATCACTCTGCACATCGAGTACGCCGATCATCCGATTTTCCACCTTAAGCGGCAAAGCCATTTCGGAACGCGTCTTGGGCAGAAAAGGATTGTTGAAGAAGACTGCATCAGCCCCGGTATCCAAGGTGATCCGGGGTTCTTCTGTATATGCCACACGCCCTACGATGCCGACCTCGCCAATGCGTAGTTTGTGATTATTGGCGATCATTTGTTTTCCAGCTTCGGTGGGTGAAGCAGTTAATACCGCAAATTCCTTATTATTATCCAATAAAAATATACCGGTGTGGTATAGCTCAAAGCGATCTTGTATGAGCGCACCAGCTTTATCGAGTAATTCTGTAAGGTTATGGGATGTGGCTGCATCGCGCGCAATTTCAGCTGAGGCGCGCAATCGCAGGGACTGATCCTCAAGGTCCTTGGTACGATCGGCAACGCGCTGTTCCAATTTGCCGATGATATCCTGTAGTTGCTCCGCCATCTGGTCATAGGCATTGCCCAGCGCGCCAATCTCGTCGTTACGGTTGATGGCTGCGCGGGAGGATAATTTCCCTGCTGCAAAACTCTCTGCGATATTGGCGAGGGTGCTGATTGGTTCCGCAATGGAAGCGGCTGAGATTGCCACCGCGACTATAGCGATCAGGATTACAAAGATTGCCAGAGTAGCGCTGCCCAATAGTGAATTAAGTGAATTCTGTAAAATAAAGGTGCGGGGTACTTCTGCGATAAAAGCAACATTCAAAGATTCAATGCGCTGGTAGTAGCCAAGCACAACAGCCCCAGCGTAATTGTCGTAGGTACCTTTGCCATCTCTGGCAACAAGATTTGTCGATTTACAGGCTACTTCTTCCTTGTTGGTGGTGATAATGCTTTTTGAGGCTGTGGTACAGACTGTGCCAGTCGTTGAGCGTGTCCTGGTCAATGGATGATAATCATTGTCAAGGAGGTACGTTTCCATTTCTTCAAAGCTGGGTGTGCTTTCAACGATGGCTATGATCGAATTGGAATTCGCGCGCAGTACCAGGATGCCGCGGAAAACTATGCCATCTGTATCATAGATCGGGGTGGAGAAAATTAGGTCTTCGTTGCCAAAGGTCGGATTATTTGAAAACCCTGCAAAGTCGCCGATTTTGCCTTGGAGATAAAATAATTCAGATTGAAAGCTTTTGCCCTCTCGGTTTTCGTCAGTGGATATGACCACATCACCCTTGAGATTCAAGACCATAATTTCGCTGTAGGTCTGCGCTTCTGCGTTTTGAAAATCCACGAGACGATTGCGTGCGAAGGATCGAAAAAGCTCCAAAGTTACCTGGTCAGCTGAGCCTGGCGTTAGAATATTCAAAGTGTTTCGTGAGAAATCAGCGTCCTGGTTGATCCTTACAGAATCAATTTTGAAGTTATTGACCACATTATCGATCTGATTTTCCTTCAACTTGGAAACTGTTTCAAGTACGCTGAGTACCTGTGTTTCATTATTGGTGTATGCACCAACTGCTGAAAGAATGGCTGCCATCACAGTGGGGATCGAAACGATGATGATAAACGAAGTTAATAATTGGCTGCGCAGGCTGCGATATCTTCGACTTCTGGCAATGATCGTTGCTGTGAGCAACAACAAACCAGTTGCGCCGAGAAATGCAATACTCGCAATTGCGACGGGGGTATCGGTTTGCAGTCGATCAATTAATAACGGGTTGGTGTTTGCGTAAACTATTCCCGCAATGCCGGCGCTGACCAGGAATAAGAGGTGAGGGTAGTACTTGCGAGGTATCCCAGCTTGAATGGCTGTTGCAGGTGTGACAAATATCAACCCTATCACAACCGGGACAATGCCTTCCCAGAACGAAGTGAGCAGGATCGCAAAGAGGATGACGGCCACGGAACCCAAAATATTTGCAGCAACCCCTCTTTTTTGGCGTGCAAGACTTAAGATAGGGAATTGAGCGGCCGCCAGGAAAAATATAGCACCACTAATATAAAGCAACTGTGGTGAAGGTTCGCCCAAAAAACGAAATAGCGTGAGTATGTAAATAACCACAAACCCCAAGCCCGCTGCGCCAAGGAATAGTGCGTTGTAGCGGCCATTGGTATAGAAAGCTTGTCCGAGTCTTTCGTCGGTTTGTTGATTATTGACTTGGTTTGAGAAGCTCATCATGGGTTTTAACCTATTGTGCGCTTGGTTCGTCGTTTTTGAGGTGTCTGTTCGGGTAATTGCCCGATAAAGACTGAAACCTCAGAGACATCAGGCAATTGACCAAACTCGCGTGCTGCGGTTTGCAGCAGCCCGTCGATATCAAGCGACTGGCTGAAACGTGTGGCAAGTTCGCCGACTGTTTGTTCCTGCTTTGCGCGTTGCTGGGCATCTTCAAGCAAACGGAGGTTGTCCACGGCCAGCCCAACTTGATATGCAACCTCGCGAATCAATTCTTCGTCAGTCTTACCCCATTCCACATTATCTTTTCTGGCTAATGCGATAGAACCGATTTCTTGTCCACGCAGGGAAATGGATGTTTTGATATTCCCTTCCTCTGTTTGACTGGCGGTAGCCTCGGCGCGCACTCCGAGCGGTGTATAAGTGAATGCGTGTTTTTGTTCCTCAAGCTTTTTGGACCACGCCTCTTTAATGCGGATGGTTGATACTGCTTCAAGCTGCATGATCGCCGCCTGCGACTCGCCGAGCAACCTTGCGTTCTCGATCGCAACGGCGACTTGATCGGCAAGAGTTTGTAGAACGTCAACATCTTCCATCCGAAATGCCTGAGGTTGATCTGATTGGATATCCAAAATGCCCAGCACCTTGTTCCGAACCAATAATGGTAGGGCAACTTCTGAACGTGTCATCGGGAGATCTGGGTTGTTGAAGAAAACAGCATCAGACCCCACGTCCAATGCGATGCGTACCTTTTTTTGCGCCGCGACATAGCCGACGATGCCTTGTGAGCCGACAGTCAGTGAATGCCCTTTTTCGACCATTCGCTTTCCGCCATCTGATGATGCGGTCTGCAGAATGGCTTCTTCTCCGGTTTCGTTGAGCAGAAAAATTCCCGCGTGATAAAAGCCAAATTGATCAGTGATCAGATGCACGACAATGTCGAGAAGCGAGGTTAGATCCTGGGCTTCAGATGTTTGGCGTGCGATATAGGATGCCGCGCGTAGCTGATCCGTCTTTTTGGTTAATCCAGCTGTACGTTCTTGTACGCGTTGTTCCAATTCTGCCTTGTCTTTGGTCAGGAGTTCAAGGGTCTTTTCATTTTGCCCGGCAACTGATCTAAACTCATCCTTTAAAAGATCGATTGCCCAGGTTAAGGCAACGCCCATGACAATAAACCCGGCGATATAGATTGCCCAATCCAGAAAACCTGTTTCGGGAGTTTTGGATTGTGGAAAGTTGTAGAACCCAAACAGATTCATTGACCCGATTACAAAGACTGTTCCTATGGAGAGAGCCAGAAATAGACGATCGATCTTTTTGTTAAATAGCAAGCCGGCGAAGATGGCACTTGATAAAAAGAACAGGCTTGCATCGGACCAGGGGCCATAATTTAGGAGTGTATAGAGCCCGAGTAAATATCCCAGTATGGGTACGACGCTGGCTTTAATTCGATTAGGGAGCGGCGCAAACGTAACAATAAGCAGCACAACATATACAAATATAAAACCAAGAATTTCATTCGTGTTTGCAGCTGGCACTATTATGATAAGGAGGAGGATCCCCAATAGGGAAACTGCTCTTAGGACATAATTAATGAACTGGCCGTGCCAGCGGTCATATTGAAAATTGGCAGATATGCTTGCTTTCTGATTGGGGTTCGTTTCTCTCATGACTCATCGTCCAGTTTGAGTTCGATTGTGGCACTGGATGCATCCAGGCGCCTTCCAAGCTCCTTGACTGCCGTTTGTAGAACGCCGTCAATGGTGGTGGATGCCCATATTTTTGAATTGATCTCGGCGAGCATACGTTCGCGAGTTGCGATCTGGCGGCTTTCGTTGACAAGACGGGCATTTTCGAGGGCGATTGCGGCTTGTGTGGCCACTGCATCAATAAGATTTTTTTGTTCGGTTGTCCAATCCGCAGTGCCTTCAACGGAGATTTGACCTATGATCTGATCGCGCAGATTGATCGGCGCAACAAATTTTTGCGTGTTGGCATCATTGCTTTCGCCAATGCTATATTCCATTTCATTCTTGCGCATTGACAATGTGCTCCAGCCCTCAACCAGGTATTGTTGTTGAATAGTCCGCATTTCAGCAATTCTAAGTTGGGTTTCCTGAAACAGGCGGGCATTTTCCAGGGCGACGGCAACCTGACCAGCCATATTTTGCATTGTCTCGATTACCTCCAACCCGAAATCTGCTGTCTTTGTCGATTGAACATTCAATGCACCCAGAACACGATCGCCTGCGATCAGGGGCAGTGCCACCTCGGAACGGGTATACGGCAACAGCGGATTTTCGATGCGCTGTTTTTCATCCGAAGTGTTTTGGGAAATTCGGGGCGATTTTTCGCGAACGGATGTTGCTACCATACTCTTGCCGGTCAGCTCAAGCCGATGATGGTTTTGCTTTAAAACTTTGCCAGCTTCGCCAGTTGCTTCTTTTAATTCAGCCCACTTTTCGCCCGGGTCAATAATGTAAATGGCGGCGTAGTAATAGTTGAACTGGTCTGTGAACATATTGATGATCTTTGCAAGCAATTCATCCGGGTCAAGGATGGACGAGGATACTTTCGCAAGATCATTGGTGGCTTTCAATAAGCGCGTTCGATCTTCCACTTGCTTTTCAAGCGTACCTCGAAGTTCTTCAATACTGGCAACCATACTGTTGAAGTGCATGGTTACTTCGGCGATTTCGTCGGTTGCAGTGACGTTTGCACGTTTGGATAGATCGCCCTCTTCGATGGCTTTAAACGTTGAAATCAGATCCTTGAGCGGTACGGAAACTGTTCGTGAAATAAAAAATGCCAGAATGGCTCCAAGTATCAAGGCGAGGAGGCTGACGATCATTGCTTGTAATTGATACGATTGGCGCAGGAATTGATTTTCAGGGGTCAAACTCTCATTCATAAAATGAAAACCGACCGGGCCTATCATCAGAATACCAATGACAACCAAAATCAAAATGAGCACTTGAAACTTAATGTTTAAGCTTGGACCAGCCAGCCCATTTAACTGGGCATCAAAGTTTTTTGGGATAAGAACAAGCCGGGGTGGGATCAATAAGCGATCAATAATCAACACAGCAAAAATGACGGTCGCGAGAACAGATACCATTCCACCCAAGAGCGAGTAGACCAATTGATCGGGTGTAGTGATGCCTTGTTGGTAGGAGAGAATCGAAGTGGGCAGGATGTCCACCACATAAGCGATGATCAATGCCGCTGCACCATAGCGCCATGTTAGGGAGGTGATCTCCTTCCAGGCAGATAATTCCTCTTTGAGGTTGACTTTAAGTTGATCTGTTGACCATGCCGTGAGACGCTTGCGAGCATTTGGCGTCAGATACCATGCAACTGCGAGCAACATTAAATTGCCTGCCAAAAGAAACCACGGGGTTAAACGTGACGTTGCAGTCAATGTCTCTGGATCGAGTTCCGCATTTAAATATATTGAAATCGTTCCAACAGCCGCCCCTATAAACGCTGATAATTGCGCAATTGCAATAATAATGATGATATACCAGCCGCCTGTGCGTTGTAAAAGGTTGTTCAATGAAAGTGCGCGTTTCATGAAGCGGCCTTCTTTTCAGTTGATGGATTGAGCCCAACTTTTATGTGCGCACTGTTTGCTCCAACCGCACGGGTTAACTCGCTGACGGTGGTTGTGAGAATGGTTTGCATGTCAGTTGTCCGCCTGATCTTGTCTGTGATCTCATACAAAACTCGTTCACGTTCCGCCTGGGCGCGGATCTGTTCCAGCAATCTCGCATTTGCGATGATCGCGGCGAGACTACCACCCAGTGTGCCTAATAACTCCTCATCGGTTTCTGTATACGCAGATGGCAATTCGCTTTCGACATTAAGGACGCCAAGCAGTTCACTTCGATAAATAAGCGGCACCGCCATTTCTGATCGAATATTGGCGCTGCCTGCTATATAGCGTGTGTCATCCTGTACATTGTTGATACGCAATGTTCTGCGATGTGCCGCCGCCCAGCCTGTAATTCCATTTCCTACTGGGATGCTCAATTCATATACATCTTCAGTGTAGCCAATGGCTGCGCGCACTTGAAGATTTTTCTTTTCACGATCAGCCAGCATAATGGACACACGATCACCACCGAGAGTCACCTGTAAGCCATTAACTGCTGATTGTAGCGCTTCGTCCAGTGTTGTTCCTGAAGCGGCGGTCGTAGTGATGTGATGTAAAAGCCGGTGCTGAGCCAGGTGTTCCTGGGTCTCGGCAAATAATTCAGAGTTGACCACCGCGATGGCAAGTTGATCTGCCAGAATCTGTAGAGTGCGCAAGCTCTCTTCCGCAAAAGAAAAAGGTTTTTTGCTTTGCACATCCAGAACACCCACAATCCGGTCACCGACCTTTAATGGAATCGCCGCTTCAGCGCGTGTTTCAGGCAACAATGGATTTGCGTAGTAGGTTGCATCACGAGTGGTGTCGTTAACCACCAATTGCTCGCCGTTACCGGCTACAAACCCCACTACAGATTTTGAACCGACACCCAGCTTGTGCCCAGCACGCTTCATTTGAGCACCTGCATCTCCGGTCGCTTCACGGATAACAACGAATTCCCCTAGTAGGTCCTTCAGAAATATGCCTGCGTGATAAAAGTCGAAGCGTGAGCGGATCAAGTCAGTGGCTTTTTTTAGCAGTTCGTCCAGATCAAGTGAACTGCTAATATCGCGGGCGATCTCAGCTGCTGTTTCAAATTGAATTGCAGTTTGCCGGCTTTGTTCAAGCACGCGAATGTTGTAAATTGAACTGGATACTTGATTCGCTATCAATGTGACGAATTGAAGATCGTTGTCATCGAAAGCATATTCAGCATCCAGGTCTTGCACAATAATTGCCCCAATTGGTTCCCCTTGCGCCAGCAGAGGAACTCCCATCCAGGATTGCGCTGGTTTCCCTGCGATTTTGGCTCCCATCGCGGTTGCGCGTCTCATCGTATCTTCGACGAGCATCAATGGTTCACGTGTGCGAATTAAAATGGATGTGAGTCCTTCACCCAGAGGAAAAGTATCCACCGACGAGAATCTTCCGTCCTCAAACAAATAGTGGACACTGATGGAATTGGTCTTCTCATCGTAAAGCGCGATCAGAAATCCATGGTCGCCTACGACTGTGCGAACCTGCTCATGAATGGAAGTGTACAATGACTGTAAATCCTTCATGCTTACCGCCACAGCGAGCAAGTTGTTGAGCGCCTTTGATTCCAAGGTGTGGCGGTCGGTTGCCAGGGGTTGGCTGGGGGGATTTATCGGTAGTAAAGATGTTGTAGTTAAGCGAATGGTGCGCGCAAACGCGTCAACGACATCCTCATTTAGAACTTGCCCTTTGCGCGCCCCAATTAATACAAGACCGCGCAGGCGCCCTTCTTGCAGAATGGGAACATACGCGGCAGTTTCGCATCCCAATTGCTTGGGATATGTCAACAGAGTTTCGGGAATGGTTAGATCATCTCTAAAGTCCACCAACAGGGTGCCGCTCTTTAAAAAAGTTTCCATTTCTTCCACAGGTAACTCGATACCACGCGGTATCGTGACCTGCGAATCTTTTCCCTGAGGATCAGAGTATTGAGTGATTTGCAGGCGATTTCCACTCGTAGTAAAGAATACGGTAACAAAGAACGGCATGGTGTTCGAGGGGTTTGCGCTCATTATTTATTTGTGAAATGGGAGTAGGTTAACTGAATTCCCAGACGGGTTCACCAGCCAGGATACGGCGGATTTGGTCAGGAAATCTATCGGGGTCCAGAGGCTTGCCAAGGAAGCCATCAAATCCAGAATCTTTGGCTTTGTTCATTTGGTCAGTGCTGGCTTCGGCAGTGACGGCAATGATAGGGATCGCCTTCAAACGCTCGGAAGCGCGGATCTTTTTCAAAGCGCCGTAGCCATCTTCATAGGGCAAGCGAATATCCATCAGGATCAGATCCAGGCGCTGAAGTGTGTCAGCATATTCCACTACTTCATAACCGGAGGTCTTCCATTCACAATGGATACCCAGATAGCCAAGCATGCGGGCGATCAGTACAAAATTGGCAACATTATCTTCAACAACAAGAACTGTTGCATCTTTCGGAATATTGGGTTTCTTAATGGGTTGTGTATCTAAAACATTATCAGACATGTGCGCTCCTTGCAAGGAATCGCTCGATTTCCTTGATTAGTTGATCAATATCGAGTGGTTTCTGAATATATCCATCACAACCGGCTTCAAGGGTCTTCTCTTTATCGCCGCGCATCACATTCGCAGTCAAAGCCAGGATGGGAACACGCTCAAAGCCTGGTGTGGTTTTGATCTTGGCTGTCAAAGTATACCCATCCATATCGGGCATATTGATATCCATGAGAATCAAATCCGGCTTTGTAGTCTCCAATACCTTGAGGCACTCAGCCGCATCGACCGCTTCAATTAAATTGTAATCTTCCGAAAGCAATATCCGGCGCACGAGTGTTCTGTTGTCAATATTATCCTCTACATAGAGGACCGTTCCTTTACTTTCAGTTGGTATTATCACGCAAGCCTCCGACCCAATTCTACTTACGACTACCTGACGAACACATGACAGACACCTTACAAAAAACTAAACAAAAATGTCGAGGGAGTCTCTCCTCGACACATGAGCGGGTGATGGGACTCGAACCCACGACACTGCACCGTCGCCAGTGCGGTGTATCTTGCTTGGGAAGCAAGCGTTCTACCACTGAACTACACCCGCTTGATGACGTAGAAAACGCTCAGTTTCGAACCCAAACACCGTCAAATTTATGATTTTTAAGCGCGTATTGCATGACTCGTTTGAGGAGGCAAGCGTTCATTTTCTCGCGCTAATTGATACCCCAATTATAAGCTAGACAAGAATCGTTGACAATACATTGTTCTTACACATTGATACTTTGTAAGCTATCAGGCAAATCTGCCGGGTTCAGGGAGACCGCCCAAGCCCATTGACCAAAGCCTCCATGAGCATTGACGGCTTTTACCCATTCGTCGAGGTATTCGCGCTTGGTGCGGTTGCGCTGGTCATCTTCGCCTTTGACTTCGAGCACGAGAGTCGTGCCATTGGTTAAGCGGACAAGGTAATCAGGATAATAGGTGTGATGCGTGCCTTGGTAGGTGTAATAGATGACAAAGCCGATATGGTCATTCTTAACCCATGCGGTGACGTTCTCATTTCGTTCGAGTTCGTAGGCTTCGGTTGCTTCCCATTTGGAATCAAAGACGACGCGGTTTATATGTGATTTCTTGGTGTATTCCCAAGGGCGGGAGGTGTACCAAATCAGCATATCGGAAGTCGAGCGGAGAGGGCGGTCAGTGTCAACGACCAGTTCGAGCGATTCGGTATTCGCGGCGCGGATTGCGCCTTTGATATGTTCGCCGACCTTGCTTAAGTTCAATGTGATAAGAAGACGCCGGCGCAATTCATCCTGATAGAAAAGCGGCGGGGTGATTTGTATCTTGTCGGAGTTGATGAACTTTTCGACGTTCGCTATCACTTGACCAAGCAAATATTCCTTGTTGCCTTTCCATTCGTTTTGCATTTGCTCATAAACGCTGATAGCGGTCTCAAAGACGATTCTTTGTGTGCGGTATTTCTCGCCTAATTCATGCAGGCTTATCTCAGAGATTCGATTTATATCTGCCTTGCCATCGAGCACGGGCGCGAGTTCTGCAAGGGTGGGGGTATCGTATGCGTTGAGGGTGAGAGTCGGGATTTGTTCAAGTTTCAAATCAAGGCGCGGTTTGAATGTATGCTCCACCCGGAGCACATTCGGGAAAGTGATTTCTAAATCTCGCCTCTCTGCAAGCGGTTCGACTGTGAATTTCGGTTTGGTCGGTTTGGGCGGTTCGTCGCCTGTGTCTTCATGCGGCATGAAGGTAAACGGTATCCCAAATATATTGACATATTCAGGCTCGAATAATCCGCTCTCAGGATTCACATCGTAAGACGTGCGGCGCAAGCCGCGACCGACGACCTGTTCACAAAGCAATTGACTTGTAAATGCGCGCAAGCCCATGATGTGAGTCACAGTCTTTGCGTCCCAACCTTCGGTTAACATGCCGACCGAAATCACATTTCTAACCAGCGCGCCGGGCTTGCCGGGTTTGCCGACGCTATCCACTTTGGCGCGCAATTCGAGAGCCAATTCTTTTTTGGATTTCTTGCGTTCGGTCGGGGCTTCGTCTTGTTCGTCAATCTCTGAATCGGATTCAATCGCGGCGGTCGGTTCTAATTGCGCCTCTTCGGTTTCGACCATATCCAAAACCTTCGAGTCAATATGTAAGGTTGTGTCAGGTTCGCAGAGTTCATCCACGCCGATGATTTTCTTTTTGTCAAAAGCGTACTTGATACGCGCGGCGGTCTCAGTTCGATTTGTGACGGTAATCATCACGGGCGGAGTCGCAGTCGCGCGCGCTTGCCAGAGTTTGAGAGTTTCGACCCAATCCTTACCAAGCAATTGATAAGCCGTCCTAACCAAATCAGGAAGCGGAGTCGTTTCGGGTTCGCGGCGGTTTAGGTCTTCGCGGACATATTGATAAAGCCGATAGAAACGTGATTTGTAATCCGCTCCTAAGCCTGCATCGTCACGGATAACGACGCGGGGAGTCTTCACTAATCCCGACTCAATTGCATCATTCAATCCGAAATCACTGACAATCCAATTGAAGAGCGTATCTTCGGTTCCACCACGCCCGGACGAAATAAAAGGAGTTGCGCTGAAATCATAGGCGGTGAGTATGCCGCGCGTGTTGTGGATGCGGTCAAGACCGCCGACCCAAATCGTCGCTTCCTCTTTGTCATCTTTGGAAAGACCAGCTTCAAGGTCGGGAGTGATGCGCCATGCGTGATGAGCTTCGTCATTGATAACGATAATATTTTCAGCGTTGCCCAATTCCTTGAGTACAGCGCGCGTATAAGCCGCGTCACTCATTGCACCGCGTTTATCCACGCTGCGCCTTTTTTTGAGTTGTTCTTCGCTATCCCACATGAGCGCGTGCCAATTGATAACACTGACCTTTGCCTGATAAAGTTTTTCACGCAAACCGGCGGGGATGATTGCGAATTCGTCGTAATAGTTCGCGGGGTTCGAGGGTATCAAAACCTGCAAGCGTTGACGAACAGTGAGACCGGGCGCGACCAGCAAAAAGTTTTTCGAGTATGCCGCGTTTTGCGGGTCGGCAATTTTATTGAGGGCTTGCCATGCAATCAGCATACCCATAACAATGGTCTTGCCTGACCCCGTTGCCATCTTGGAGCAATAGCGGCGGAAGAGTCCGCCATCGTTGGGGATTTCGATTCCGGTGCGTTCGGAGGCGGGCGCTTCAATCAGCCAGATCAGAGTCTCGATTGAGTCCAACTGACAAAAGAAAAAGCGGTTCATCTCGCGGCGTAGTTCAATGTTCCACCAATGTTCGAGCAGTTTGCGGGTAGTGCCCGAAGCGCCGGGGTAGCCCGCTTCCCGCCAGCGTTTGATGCGTGGTCGAATCGCTTCGACCAAGTCAATCGGGATGAAACGTCCGGGGTCATCGAGACTCGTTGATTCAGGATTTGCGACCACATAACCAGCGGGTCGGCGTCCGCTCTCTTTGAAAAATTCGCCTGTGCGTTCGTCACGCTTCCAAAAAAGTTTTGGCTCTTCGTAAGGCGAATTAATTATCAGGTGGTCAATCTTGCCGGTCGCCATTATTCGACCTCGATGATTTTCAGACTTTCAATGCCGCGGTCATCTACAATCTTGATGGCAACATATTTGCCGGCTTTGCTCTCGAAGGGCAAAGAGATAACCCCGCGATAGGCTTCGATAAGGTCTTCGTCAATCTCGGCTTTGAGATTGCGCGCCAAACGTGACCAGCCGTCCTTTTCGCCAGACATGGGAAAGAAGACTTGACGCGGGAAAAGCGCGCGCTGGTCGTAATCGGTATCGAGCATCCAGACGGCGATTTTTTCGACGCCGCCCGATTCAATCTGACCCGTGCGCGGGTTGTAGTAATCGAAGCCTTTGACTTCGACCTGATATTTTCCAGCGTCCGCGCCTTTGGTAATTTTTACCAGACGCGCGTCTGGTTGACCGATCAGCCAGAAACTTTCATTGCTTGAGCGTTTCTTTTTCAGATCATCGGTGAGCAGGTCGGTATTCATTTGCACTTTGAGCATGGTCACGCCGGGGAATTTGGTTTCGTCAATATCCTTGGAGGCTTCCGCATCAAATTGGAAGGCGGCGAAGACCACCATCTTGGGTTTGGGTACAAGATGCGCGGCTTCATCGAGCGCGAGTTCGACCTGCTTTTGTTCGAGCGGCGCAAAGGCAGAGCCAAAAGAAACGACGACTCTTTGACCCCCACCCTGCCCTCCCCCAGAAGGGGAGAGGGTTTCTTTCGTTTCAGCGTCGGCATGTAACCAGCGCGTACCCGTGAGCGGCTCAACGCGTGTAAACGCAATGCTTTGTTTGCCCTTTGTGCGAATCCCGGTTTGATATAACTCTTCGCGCCATTGTGATTGACGCAAGGTCTCGCCCGTGCGGGCAATGGATGCGTCACTGACTGGTTCGCTTGGTAAATCGGTTAATGTTCGCACGGTCGGCGCGGGCACGGCTTCGAGCGTGAATGGACCCGTTACGCGCGCGCGGGATTTATCTTTGATTGGCTTATCGTAAAGAGTTTCTTGTGAAGTCGTTTCGTTGTGCGCTAGGGATTTCAAAGTAACGTGCGGCAAAGTCTCATACTTGAAACCAGAACCGACGCCCTCTTGCGGATGCGCCAATTCATAATAATCAAAGAGTGAAGTCATTATGCGTTGTTTGGCTAGTGTGATTGATACCCTTGAAGTATCGCAAGTAATCCAGCGTCGACCCCATTGCTCTGCAACAAGAGCCGTTGTACCAGAACCACAAGTTGGGTCAAGCACTAAATCGCCTGGGTCGGTTGTCATTAACATACAGCGTTGAATAAACTTTTCGCCTGTTTGAACAACATATACTCGTGCTTCAGCCGCCGCTTGTTCTGTCCAGCTATTTTCAATGACCATATACGGGAAGTCATCATAATAGAGTTTGTAATATGGATTGCCAGCAAGCAGGAATAATCGTTTCTTTGCCTTAAGTGTTTCAATCCCTTCTCGATTTGTTCTCCAGCTTTTATGCCCGAAAGGCTTACACTCAACACCATCAAGTTCAAATGGAAAGGTACAACTGGGTGTGTATCCTGACGATGTTAGCGCCGAGCGCCTAAACAATTTGGAGTAATCACTTAATTCGTGAAATTCTTTTTCCGAAAGTTTTCGGTATCCCTGTGGTTGGCTGGAATCTTCAATGAATCTATATTCCCTGTCGTTTTCTAAATTTTTGGATATGAACAGAGGGCGAAATTTGGCTTTTGTAATATCTTTTGAGTACCAGACAATATAGTCATAAACTTTTGCCATTCCTTGCTGACCAAGTGCTTGCATACTCTTGAAATTAATCAATGCTTGAAAGTTTTCTGACCCAAACACCTCATCAAGTAACATTCGGACTCTGTGAACATTTTCATCGCTTATTTGTACAAAAATACTACCAGTCTCAGCTAGTAGTTCACGTGCCAGTAAAAAGCGGTCACGCAAATATGATAGATATGAATGAATACCTAATTCCCAAGTATCACGAAATGCCTTAATCATTTCTGGCTCTTGAGTCAGGTCTTCGTCTTTACCATCTTTCACATCGCGGTTGTTTACGAAGGGCTGAAAGTTCGAGCCGTACTTAATGCCATAAGGCGGGTCAAGGTAAATCATTTGTACTTGTCCGCCCATGCCCTCTTTTTCAAGCAATGAATTCATCACGAGCAAACTATCCCCGGCAATTAAACGATTACTCCAATTGTGGCGGTGCTTATAAAACTCGATGGCTTCGCGGAGTGGGGGATTCTCGGTCGGTGCGGCGAACAAAGAGAGTTGAGTCGCTTCGGGTGCGGCTTCCTGTTTTCGCACGGCTTCGATAATGGTACGTGCGTCAATCCGTTCGTGAACATGGAGCGAAACAGTCGGCACGTCGAAGGATGTCCGCTCGGCTTTGCCCGCCCATTGCAAGGAAGGGTCAAGGTGGGGATCATAGGCATACGTCTTGCGCGGCTCTTCGGGTTCAGAGTCCGCGTTGACCAAGCCGACGGGCGGATTGTTCAGCCGCTCCTTGCCCTTGTGCTCATAAGGCTCGATTGTCTTATGGGCAACGAGTTTTTTCTTGGGAGTCTTCGTCTTGCTGATCGGTATTGGTTTCGATTTCTTTGGCATAATTGGAGTCCCTTGTAATCGTAACGATACTACTCACCAAATATTGATTTTATGAGTTCGTTTAATACGCCGCCCGCCTCCGCGCTCACCGATAGCCTAAGCAAAGTGATGATGTAAGTGATCAGCGCGGTGATAAAACTCGATGTCAGATAAGAGCGCAAAACGGGCAATGCGCTAATCGGCCAGCGCGGGTATTTTTGTATTTCGCTTAATTCATCGTTTAGAAATTTGATGTTTGTTTTGGCTTTATCCGCTTCTTCCAATTTATTTTTCCTAATCAACGTCGTCATTTCATCGAAGAGTTCGCTGATATGACTGTTTGTTTCATGTTCTCTCTTTTGTTCATATTCGACCATACTTTTATGAATATCGAACAGTGGCTTAATAACAACATAAAAAACGAAAACAAGGATAGCCAAGAATATGAAATCCATCACGTAATAAATACTGAAATTTGTGACAACTGACTCCCTAAGATAGACTCCGGGAGCGCCGCTGTAAATATTTGTTGCTAGTTCTCTCAATGTTCTTCCTTGGTTCAGCGCTTCCGTCATGGCATCGGAGATCAGCGCACGGGACACTCCTGGGACACTAGCGGCTGGATAGTAATAACAATCGATTAGTCGGTCTTGAGACATGTCTGCCTCGCCATTTATGAATTGTTGTATCTCAGGACCGCAAGCCGGTATTTTTGTAGATATGATTGTCCTTTGAATTGTAAGGACCATTAACGGGGTAATAACTACAATTATTAGCAGACCGACATAGCTGCACAGGTCTCCCAATCTCTTGAGACCTCCGGCCCGGTCAGAATGGAGTGGCTGAACGTTGATTTGAAAGCGTGGGGTCAAATCTATAATGGCCCTTGTCGTTACAGTAAGAATCCAAAGCCACATCAGCACAGCGTAAGACCATAATACAGGAGCAAGAATCCAACGAGGAATATCGGATAGAAAAGCAATTAGTTTTAAAGGATTGTTTAGGTTGGTCGTGTCCCAATAAGCTCCCCCTGCGGTAGTGATAAAAAAAGATACTCCCGAAGTTATCAGAATGGACACCGCAGGAAGGATATATCTTTTTCGACTATGCAAGTTTCGACAGTAATCTTCTAGGAACCTCTGGAACTCGGACTCAGTTAGCCTCTTCCCGCTCTTGTCGCGCAATACGTCATTTTCTAGTAGCGATTCAAATGCTGCTCGAATAGTGGGATACCAACTAAAACAGAATATCAACGCGCCGAAAAATAAGGATAGCGAAAAGTAGGTGAATGCAGAATCCTGTAGTTCTGAAAGTGCCAAAGCCCCAGTAATGTTTTGGTGTGTAGTTCTAACACTGATTAATTCATAAGTTGTCGAAAGCAGAATACGAAGGCCAAGTGGCCCAAGCGTGATTAAGGTCATCCAACCTATTTTTGTGAGTACGATATGCTCGGCTTCAATCGGTGACAGCCGAAATTTATCCCAAAACTCGTTCAGCGAATTGGTCGTCGTCTCTTGTCTGGCTTCGGCTTTAGCGATTTGCTTAGATGTCTGCTCAGCTTTGCCAAGCGTTTGCGGGGATGAGTCAAGGTCAGAGTCGTGGGCGGAGGTCGTGCGCGGCTCTTCGGGTTCAGAGTCCGCATTGACCAAGCCGACCGGCGGATTATTCAGCCGTTGTTTGCCCTTGTGCTCATAAGGCTCGATTGTCTTTTGTGAGGGAGTCTTCTTTTTCGGGGTCTTCGTCTTGCTGGTCTTGGTGATTTTCTTTGCCATAGCCGAGTCCCTTTGTGATGTGGGTCGATAATATCGGGTTAAGTAACCCGCTCCATTATATAACTTGTATTGCAAAAATGGGGGTACAAGTACATGACAGGTAGCAGAAATACTACTCAGAATGATACTTAGATTATGAGATTTTCGCTATCGATTTCATATAGTCTTGAATAGCTTGCCTAGGAGGCTTACCCATGTTTCGATAGCCTTCGTGGGCACGTTTAGTATTGTAATGCTGTAGCCAATCCTCGAAAGCATTTTGAGCTGCTTCAATGGTTCTATAAGACCTAGTGCGAAATGCTGGAAGGAACTCATTTGACACTATACGGTGAAATCTCATCACAAAGCCGTGCGAATGGTAAGCTGTAAGATGTTCAATCTTATTGCGTGTGATATAGATTTCATATTGGTCATTGTTTCTGCGGTCAAACCGCCAACTTCTATCACTGGTAAAGACTGTGTGAATTTTCAGTCCTAAACGTTTATAGAAAGGTAACACACTATTTTTCAATACAGATACCGCTGCTTTCCGCTTTCTAGAAGTATGTAGCTCCCCAATTGCATAACTGCTATAGGTATCAACGACCGCATGCAAATAGAGTGGAGATTCGCTTGTAAGCTTTCCTATGTAAAAAAATTCCTGAGCAAGTAGTTCACCAGGGCGCCTGCTCTCATTGTCTCGCTCTCTGTAGCAGGGATTAAAACGCTTGATCTCTCTGATTTGGTAAGAGGTGGGTTCAATGGCATGTTGAATGATCAGTTTCTCTAGCTTCAGTAGGCGCGCATAACTTTTGCCAATGTTATTCTTAATCAGAATTTTTTGAATAGTTGGTGAGCTTACCGAAGTACCTCCCAGTTTTAATGTATTGCTCAATTTTATACAGCCGTAGTCAGGATACTTCAAGCTCATTCCCAGAATTCGTTCAGTGACTTCTAAGGATGTTGTCCAAGGATGGTCGTGGTGAATGGGAGGAAGGTTTTTCAAGCCATCCATCCCATATCTTTGGAAGCGCCGCCTGTATTCGTAGAATTGTGTTCGTGAGATGCCACTCCGTCGGCACGCCTCACTCACGTTATTCAACGTCTTCGCTAATTCGAGTACCTTCAATCTTTGTTGCGAGAGTTTCTTTTTTGAATTCATTGCGTTTTGTATTTCGATTTTACTGTGTTCGGAGAGAAACTTAGTAATTGATGTAACATATTGATACTTGTAACCATTGCTTCGTTTCAAGGAAAGATAGTATATTAAATAAAACACCAACGCCCCTATCGCTTTGGCTGGCAGAAGGGACGTTGGAGGAGAGAATGACGGATTTTTGATTCCGTGCTTCTGTCTTCATTATAAGCCAGTTTCATAAATAATTATATGAATCTGGACTTACGCAAAAGCCTATTGAGATGACATAATCGAAGTATGACAAATACTCATAAAAAGAAAGTCTCCCGATTAGATTATTGTCAGTTTTTGCTCAGCAGTCAGGTCAATTACACGCTGACCC